>CERB01087205.1_pt1 | contig 19144 bp, 16 predicted proteins | sample 356271 | NCBI WGS metagenome assembly CERB01 (sample SAMEA2621155, study PRJEB7988) | marine metagenome | isolation source: saline water (ENVO:00002010), including
TTGTTTGGATTAGGATTACCACTGCCATCAATGAGATCCATGTCGCTAGCTGACGATAGCTCAGAGATATCACCAGACACATATGCCTGTCCAGATGCATTTTTACCTGGTCTGTTGTCAATAAAGTAGTCACCAGGATATAATACAATACTAAATGACTCGAATGCATCATTATACTGTCCGCTACGATATGAGAAACGTGCAGCTTCTAGTAACGCCCTTTGTATACTCTTGAAAGGACGGTTAGGAGAGTTACCTCTATTATCAAAACTGTCTGATGCATCAAAATCATCAGAGTTGACATATAGGCAACGTCCTGTTTTTGATGTAAAGACGTTCTTTAGTCTTGTTAGTGCCATCTTTTAGAACTCTTATGAAGGTGTCTCTGCAGTTTCTTCATACCCTATTAGGGTTGCAGTCACAGCAGCAGTTGATTTAACATAAATTGACTGATATGATCCTAAGACCAATCCACCCAGTTCAAATATAGAAGCATCAGCGACTTGCTTTTGCTTGACAAGGTATTGATGTTCCTTTATCATTGATACCCCAGATACTAATAACTCAACACCATTAGCATCAATAAACTCAGTTGCAGGTGTTGTATTTGCAGCTGCAATCCTATCGACTGTAGTAGCAACAGGTCTATGTTTATTAGTATGAGATCTAAGTAAGTTATTATTATCTAGAACTCTTACTTCTTGGTTAATATCACGAAACATGCCTATACTATAGTCTAGGTTGTTTCTAAATTCATGATTATCAAAGTAAATGATACCTCTCAGTACATCAAAGTACTTAATTCTACCTGAGTTACCTCTAGTTGTACCAGTTCCTGCATGTGAGGTTCCAATTGAACAAGAAGCACCAGATGTACCACCTGTGAAAGTAGTATCTCCTGTGGTATACTCTAGTGAAGTAGCAAACTGTAGTCCTCTGAACCACAATTTATTGTTACTTGCGTCCCAATACTGTACAGTTGCAGTCTGTGAACTAGCAGATCCAAGAGAAGGATTTGTCCAAGTTACTGGTTCGCCAGCTATGAATGTACCACTAACGTTAGCAACATCAGCAACTATTGATGATGTATACTGTCCAGTGGGTAATGCAAATCCTTCATAGTTTTGTGGTGCACTTGGTTGGTTACTTGGTGTATCTAATTGTATTGCATCTGTCTGTTCAATTATACCTATGTCAACGTTAGCATTACCACCAGTATTATTTGATATGACTATTTTTGCACTCGTCACCGTCGCACCAGGACAGGTGTAAAATGGAAATTCTTGAGTTGTTATCGCCTGTGCGTTAGCAGCGACGGTTCCGTTTGTGTATGGTGTTACTGTTGGTGTAAAGGAACCAAGTACACCATTTTGCTTAGTTGCCATGGTTAATTAAATGAATGGAAGTAAATTTTACCTCTGGAAGTACCCCCAGATGTATTTGCGTTTAATGTAGCAATGGATCCAGTTTGAGGATCAATAAGAACAATCTCTCTTGCAGTTATATTACCACCTGTATTAGTTGCAGGGTTGGTAGTTGTAACTGTTAGATCACCGTCAATGTTTGAATCACCAGATACATCTAACTTTTTGGTTGGAGACTTGGCAATACCGAGATTACCATTGGTATCCAATACCATTTGGTCTGTTCCTGTGTTGTCAGTAAAGTGTAAACCAATACCAACAACACCTTTCTGTAAGATAAACTTACCTGCAGATGCACTACCTGCGATAATCGTAGACCCTGTAGCATATATAGTTCCCTCGACTTCGAGGTTATATGTGCCTGGTGGTCTACCAATACCACATTTAACACTTGCTTGTGTACCTAATTGAAAATCGCCTGTACCGTTGGCTGTGATATTACCGCCAAATACTGCATCACCACTAGCAGAAGCCAGAGTAAACTTATTTGTAGCGATAGTAATGTCACCGCTACCAGTGATGGATGTGACTGCATCTATTGCTCCTCCTATGTTTATACCTGTTGAAGATGTTGTTAAAACAGTTGAACCTTGGCGATTTAATTGAACCTCACCATTAGTTGACTTTAGGATTAGATCTGCACCAACTCCTGCAACCTTGAGATTAACGATACTATCGCCATTAGTATCACCAATTCCCATTCCACCTACGAATGCATTAGCAAATGACTTAGAGTTTGATCCTAGATCAGTGCCCAAATCAGTAGCGGGTTCAAAACCACTTGTTGCAACGACTTTATCGTTACATGTAAGAGTACTCGTTACATCAAGAGTCTGCTGGGCGACAACAGTGTTCGAGAATGTTGCAGCTGCACTGAATGTACTAGCAGCATTAACTGTTACACTGTCACTTGCACTATCACCTAAGGTTGTACTACCATTGATCTGAATAGTATCAACAGTCAACGTACCAGAGAATGAAGCGTTGTCCAGTGTTTTATTAGATAACGTCTGTGTGGCGGCTAGAGTAACTAATGTATCTGCTGTGGCAACGGAACCATTTGAAGGTAAGATATAAGTATGCTGTACACCTGTTGGTATATCTGCTGTACTAAATCTAGCAACTTTCGTATTGTCCGAAGAGTTGGGTATAACAAACAAGGTATCAGTAATTGCTAAAACAGAACCTAGACGTATTTGACCAGTACCTTGTGCAGATATGGTAAAGTCTAGGTTCGTATCGGCACTATCCTTTGCCTGTATGTTTAATGTCGTACCTACTTTCTGTAAGTTTAATCTTGCGTCACCCATTGCAAGACCAATTTGTCCCTGTGTTTCAGAGAAGATGCCTGTCTTTTGTTTAAGCTCAAACTGAACACCTGGCACAGAATATGTACCAGAAGGCACTGCACGGAATATACTTCCGACTGCAGATCTTTTATTTTGATCAGTTGGGTCTGAGTTATCAAGGAGAAGTAAAGTATCACTCGATGATACGTCACCTGAGTTTAATAATGTAAGATCAGATATTTTACGTGTTGCCACACTTATTCCACAATAAAACGTTCAAGTTTATTTATAACTCTTATCAAAGTGAAAGTAACCTTCACTGCCTTGCCAATACCCTTTATCCCATGTATGATACCTATCCTTGAACAATTTTACTTGACTTTCTAATGGTTTATCTTTCCATGTACATCCTACTGAGGAGTGTCCTAGAAAAAACTTCCCTTTTTCAATGTAAGAGAAGATCATATCACATGCAGGATTTTTTACTATTATAATAGAGACATGAGCACCAAGTACGTGTGGTTGTGTGACTTCTACTACCTGTTCACGATATGGTTTGTCTGGTTGGTAGTTATATCTAGAACTGGTTAGAAACTTATGATCGTCTATCTTCTCATGCTTAACATATATGTGTGCCCATGACGTAGGATTAGCAGATGCCTGTTTCCAGTTATCAAACTCACCCTCAAACCACTCTTCAAATATGTCTATTTCCATTTGATCGGGCATTTTCCCCCATTAGATAGTCTTTGCTTTATTATATCCCATGATCTGAATGGTGCAAACTCACGTAGTATGTGTGTTTGTTTATTCATCTTATACCACTCCTCTGGTGGTGCTTTACGTTCGATGATAAAGTCTGGATCACTCTTCTTAGAGTATAGTCTGAAATAATATAGTGGAGTACCTGCCTTGAGCATCAAGTTCTGATCCGTATCTAGGATCTTAAGTCCAACTACCAATGGTCGTTGCCAATGTGATATAGGAAACGTTGCAGGTATTAGTTCAAACCCAACTCGTGACAATAAAGGATGTGGGATCTGTTCCACCCATACATCTTTCTCATTTGTCCATAGCATATAACTCAACTTGAGTTGGATCTCTGGATATGTACCTGCCAACCAGTTCTCTCCTACATGGAAGTAAGCATCATATGCTTTTTGTGTAAGATCAGTTCCAAGTTTACCTGACTTAGTATCGCATTTCATACCAATATCGAACGGTTGAGTGACTACCCAACAGTTCTCTGTCCATTTCTTCCATGCAGGACATTTGGCATGATCGTATCTGGACGAATATCCTGCCCGAAATTTTTTTGGGTCTTGTACTATTTCATCGGGGAATTGTACACCAGGATTATCTCCTAATGTATAGTCCCAATAAACTCTCTTCACTCTTCCTCTTCTAGTGCTTGATCCAATGCCTCTGCTATCTTATCATTTGATGGCAAATTAGACAAAGGTTTATTTTTCATGAAAGGACTATCAGGATGTGGAACTTCAGTTTGCTTACTCTTGTACTTAGAAACGTTAATCTTTTTCCTTTTACCTTTGTTTGCTTTTTGCTTCTTGATTACTTCAATAGCATCACCAACGGTAACGATATTACCTGCTTCCTCATCAGGTATTTCAACACCAAAACATTCTTCTAAGAACATGACAAGTTCTACCATGTCCAGACTGTCTAGTTCTAGGTCATCACCCAATTTACTATCCCACGTGACCTCTACGTCAAGTGTTCTAGTTTCTCCCATAGTCTCAACGATTGCTAACTTAGCAACCTTAAGCATGGTAACTTTACTGATCCTCTTGCTGTCCTTAAGGATCTGTTTTATTTCAGAATAAGTTTTGTTATAAGACATTAAACATACACCACGTCATTCATTGTACATGTGTCCCGAACGAAGTCGAGAACTCTTAGGAATTCATCACCGTTATCACAGCTGATACACTTGACAGTTCCTTTATCTGATAGTAGTGTAAACCTTTTCTTAGGAATGTCAACCGTCACCTTATCAAGGTATTCTTCATCTGGGAAGGGATAGTTCATAATAAAAGATAATATACTTGTATCTATCCTAGCACACTAACTGAGGTTTGTAAAGTATGGGTGGTCACCTGCTCTGCTGGCACGTCTGTTGACCTCACCTGCCTTCTCCATAAGGCTAAGACCTGCAGCACGTGTAGCCTGTAGCGTGTCAATGCATTTGCTATTATCTGTGTCTCTTCGTACAATTTCTTCGACGTAATCGTCTAAATGGTCAGCAAGAATACTTTTTAAAAACATTGCTTCTTGCTTAGTTACTGACATATGAAAAGTCATTTGTGTTTCTGGAAAGCGACATTCAATTCAAATATATTGCGGAAGCATCCATATCTATGTTGCCACCAACATTTACTTTCATGTTACCACTGGCAACATTTATATCATAACTATTACCTGAAGGAATTGATGCCATTCCATCGAATGAACCACCAGCAATGCAAGATATAGAACCACCGTCTATGTTGGTCTTTACCTTACCTCCAACTTGTTGGATTACATTACCATCAGTCTTCTCATACCTGCACTTAAGTGCTTCAGTACGAATATCTCCTTCACTACGGACGGAGAATGTTGATGTTTCCTTTTGGATTTTAACTTCATAATTACCTTTAACGTTCTCCTTAATGGAGCCACCTTCGCTCAAATCATTTAGTAGGAAGGTTGTTTTGTTTTCATAAGAATTAGACTTTAATTTCATCTGATTCTTACTATTAATAAACATATTCTCATCAGCGATGAGACTATAGACACCTTTGCACTCTTGTTGCCAGTTGCCATTCACCATATCATAGCGGTTGCCTTCAACCTCAGTATGCATGTCACCTTCGACATACAAATTAACGTCACCTATGACCTGTAACACTAATTTATCTGTTTTAGGATCTTCACCACATCGAATTACAACATTATGGTCAGCTAAAACGATAATATCATTGTATGAAACGATGTTTGTGTTCTTTTTCTCATCCATATCAAAGAAGTTACCCTTGCAATGAATAAGACGGAACCTTTCTCCTTCTTTAGTGTTATTTCTTTCCAGTACATGACCTGCAGAACTGGTTTCTACCCAGTTTCTAGGGTACCGAATTTTTATTTGTGGTAGCAGATTATTTAAAATCGAACCACCTGAGAATAAATTAACTGCCATTTACTTTAACATTGGGTGTCCGACACAATCTATGTAAGTCTGGAGATCTAACATACCTGTCTCTCTGATCTTTCTAGGACCAGTATAAGTATACGTCACTGCAACTGAACCACCAGTACCTCTAGCAGGTTGATCTGGTGTTCCAAGATCTCTAATCTTAGGTTTAACAAACCCAAGAACCTTGTTAGTGATAGTAGGTTCGACCAACCTACCCTTCGCATCGACACTAAACGTACCGATAACTTGTTCTTTCGCACCATTACCAATGGTAATGACAGGATTAACATACTTTCTACCCACGTTGACGGGTTTAATATCATTCATAACTGGTATCAAGTCACCACAGTTTGCATATACTGCCTTAGCTCTACCTGGTACAATAAGATCAGGGAACTTTCTTTGGAAGTTAAGTATAAATTTATGTTTTGATTTAGTCATCAACTCCACACCTACCTCAAACTGTGGGTTAAATTTAGGATCAATGGTAGCAATAAGGATGTGATCATCATCATGATCTGTATCTACCACCTCTAATATATCAGGGTTGGTAGAAGATTCAACACCTTCAGCAGACTTGGATAACATTAATATGTCTCCATCCTGTACATGCTGTACTAATCCAGCTTTTGGAACTAGAGCAGCATATTGTTCTTTGGGGCAGAATGTCTCGGCAGGATCAAATCCATATCCAATACCACCAGTGAGTACTGTAACTGAGTCTACCACATTTCCTTTCGCAAGTCCACCATCAATGATGTTAGGTCTAAAGGTTGCACCACCACCCTCAGGTTCATTACATGTGAACTGAGCACGAACTTTTGCTTCTGTATTGACTCTGGATCCTTTATTACGCATGAACACACCAACAATAGCACCTATGTCATCAATAATAGGTAGTGCTTTGACTGGAGTAGTAGACTGTAAATTATCCCATACCATTTCTGGGAAGCATGGTTTCTTATTCAATATACTATTGTTACAGTTGACTGCTGATGATTGAATCTCACCTTTACTATCATAGAAATTCAATGATTCAAACTTCTCTAATGGTCCTCGTGTATCAAAATTCTTCTCAGTTATACCAGTTGCCTTACCTGCATCACTGTCTAGAGAAACGAGAGCACCACTCTTAGTATCAAATATTTGTTTCTGATTATCCTTAACGAACGGTACAAAACCATTAATGGGTTTACCATCACCAACTACCTCACCAGCTGCAGGTGGTTTAACTGGGTACTGGTCAACTTCCTTCTGTTTGGCATCATTACCTTTTGCTTTCGGACCATGGCATGTCTCAAATACAGATGCACCGATAGCACATGATACTGCACCATCACAAAATAGATCAATGAAGTCTAAGGTCTTACTCAATAAACCTTGGATCATGTCAGCCTGACCCTTGATATTCCCAACGACTCCTTTCAACATACTGAGTGCTTCATCTACCTTCTCCATGATCTTACCCATGATGTCACCAATCATGTTCTCAATAAGACATAATGCAGTATCAAGTACATTCTCTAATAGATCATTGAGCATACCTTTGATGAAGTCCTTTAGATCTTCAACCATATCTTTAAACAGACATGATACAAGATCACTAACATTCTTAAGTTCTTCCTTGGCTTTATTATCTAACTCTGGATCTGGTACGCCATTACCATCAAGTTTTTCCTTTACTAGGTTGTTAACATCTTCCATGACAACACCCTTAATATTACCTAGTAACCCGTTAAGTTTTGATTGAATTCTATTGGTAGTGCTGTCAATCTTTTGTTCTAGGTCAACAATATCACCTGTTCTCTTATCAATGAAGTCACCTATCTCATTCTGTTCGATACCACGAGCAAACTTCATAAACTCTGCCATAGGACCTTCAAGTTTAGTAGCAGTCTCACCACCACACTTACCATTTCCTATATTAACAGTCACACATTTTCTTTCTTGTGCAGCAACCTGTGCCTCTGTCTGTGGTTCAGCAGGACCACGTGGGTTTAGTGTACTATCTGTACCTTCCTCTTCTGGTATACCTTCGTTATTACTTGGTGATTCCTCTTGTCCTGTCTCTTCATTATCTTCTACTGTACTACCTGTACCACCAACAGTTGTACCCTCACCACCATGTACCAGTTCATCATAATCAGGTGAAGACAGTTGATCAAATCCGACTGCTGTGCCACCTTCAGAACCATAACCTGACTGTGGGTTCTCATCTCCAAGTGCACCTATGATAATAGGAACCTGTGCGTTAGCACCATCCATGAAGAAACCAATTACCCAAGAATTTATTTGTAACTGGTGCAGTGATCCAATACCAGATTTCTGTGGTGATGTGACAGGCATCATAACCAATGCCCATGGTAGTTCTTCAGTAGGTAACTCTATCTTATTAGGACTATGGTATCCCATGATCCTAACCTTTACCTTGTTAGTCCAGTCCCAATCAATATTTGTTCTACCAAATATACCTAGTGCAGTGTAATTGGTAAGAAGATTAGCAGCAGAACCAGCAAGATTTTTGGCAAGGTCTGTTGCAAAATGACCACTACCATCGTTCTCAACCTGTCCGACGAACCAGTTGAACCCATCTTTTCCTATAAAATTAGCAGAACCTTCCGTCATGATGTTGGTGGAGAACCAGGACTATCTGTGTATAAGACTAATTTAGTACTCATCATATCTCCTGATGATAGGAATTGTTTCTCAACTCGACCGATAACATATCTACCACTGTTTTCATAATCCAATTCTTTATCCTTACCTTTAAACGTCAATACCTCAACCACATCACCTACTGTGAGTTCGTTAGTACCAATATATTCTACTTCTGCTGCCTTATTGTAAAATAATTTTTCCCTTAGGGATGCTTGGGATAGTTGCTTTGTCATTCCCTTAGTCATTGTACCCTCTGTGAAGAGAGCAGTATCCATAATCTTAGACATAATACGAGTATGTGCGTTGTCTCTATCAAATTTCTTATAGTAATCTGGTGCTACGAAGTTATCGTTCATTAAGGGCACATCCTTGTAATATTTAGTTATGTTGAAAGGATGTTCCACATAATTCATGTCCTTAACATCTAAGGTCATAACCATACTATTGAATGATCCTACGTTAAGACCCATCAACACATCAAAATTTGATGTGATCTCTAGTTTATTAATAGGTATGATATTCTTATCTTCCTCAGGTTCCTCATCAGCTGCAGGTTCATGTCCTACTACTAATTTCTTGATTGGTTTTTGACGGGAGAAGTAATCATATGATAAGAAGTTATATCCTCTCTTATTCTGGAAGAAACAATAACCAGCAGATGCAGCTTTAGTTCCCTTCTTCTTCTCTGGTATACTCTTAGCACATAACCATTTGATGATAGTATATGGTGACCAGTATGGTGATATGAATGAAAACTTATTCTCTGTCTTCTCAATCTCCATTGTATAACTTGTATTCAATACGTCCTTTAAGATCTCCTTCCTTACAATTTCACTAATCTTCTTACCACCACCTTTACCAAATCGTCTGGATAATTTAGTAGCAGCATTGTTTACAAGATCATATGTACATATTAATAAGGTAGCCTTAGACTTACCATCTTTAGTTGTCCTATCCTGTATGTCATATATGACACCATGGATCTGATAAAAGTTAGTAGTTGGTTCTTCTGTATCTTCCCATCCAACGAATACAGGTTCCATACCTTGTAATGTTGATACTATACCAACGTCACTATCAGTTATCTGTGCTTCCAATCTTACTGACGCACTACGAATATCCTCTGTATATTTTAAATACAGAACATGGTTCATGGTTAAGGGCACTGGTTCGTCTAATGCAGGTGAACTGATTACGAAGTGCCTTAGACTAAAATTTGACTTGGTTTCTTGCATCAGAACTGACTAGTGACTGTGTATTCATCAAAATATGGACTGTACTTGACCTTAGGTACAGCTTCAGAGGATCCTTGATCCATAGATCCTTGAGGTGACATTCCTCCAGAGGGTGAAGGTGGTTTCACCGTTTCGGGTGTTGGATTACGTGCAGCATGAAGTATATCTTGTTGTTTTTGGTCGTTCTCTGCTATCACTTCCTCTGTTAGTTCATTTAGGTTAGTTTGATCACCACCTCTGATCTTATTGATGATGGAACTACCAGCACCAACTGCCATACCTAGAGGTGTATACTTAAATGCTTTCTTGGCAAAATTACCAATACCACCTAACATACCTTTAAGTTTGTCACCACCTCCCATCTCGTTGAACTTATCTTTAGCCTTACCAAACATCTTCATACCCATACCAACAGGTGTAAGATCAAATGCTTTCTTAGCACCACTCTTGAGTCTGTTCCAGAAACCTCCTTTATTTCCTTCACCATCACCCACCAATGATCCACTATATCCCATCATAGGGAATGGTTCTGGTATCAATGGATCACCCGTAGCAATTGATGTAGCCATTGCACCGCCAGCTTTCGCATTAGCTTTTGCCGAGAATGCTTTAGTCATCAATAACTTCATACCTAATTCAAATGGACTTCTACTCTTGTCTTTCTCTTTTTCTTTCTCCTCGCTCTTAGCCCAATCTTCACGTTTTTTCTTTAGTTCCTCTGGATCAAGTTGTTCTGACTCTGCTTTAGTCTCATCTTCTGTTGGTTCAGGAGTAGGAAGTTTGAATGCTGACTGTAGTACAGATAAATTCTTCTTGATTATGGTAGTACCATCACCTGCTGATGGACTCTTAGACATAGTATCCATCAAACTTGCAGCAGCTGCCTTGGATGGCAACATCATTGCTAGTTGAAATGCTTTCTTAAATTTCTTATCTACTTCAAAGTCTTCAACTATTGCCTTTGCTGCACCGTCTAATGGTACGATACCACTACTATCTTCTAATGATTGATATGTTTCACCCTCTGGTGATTCTTCAGTACCTAAACTCTCTGCACTAATATCAACAATGGGTTGGATACCAACAGCACCACCCTCTTTAAATGGTACTTCACCCTCATCATCTTTCTCTTGCTTGATATTTAACGGGGGCACCATTTCGTTAACGGGACTTAGATCCACGTTACGAGTCATTGCCTTTACATCATATCCACCTACCTCATCTAATGACTGTAATCTTTCAGACAATAAGAAATCCTCACGCATTTCTTTCTGCATGAGTATCTTAAGAAGTAAGTTACGATCTTCAAGTAACTCAGTTAAACCCTCAAACTTAAGGTTTAAATTTCTAAAGGTCGTTAGCAGTTTATCTCTATACATATGCCACCTCTACCCTAGTAGCCTTAGAGAACGTATCCACAACATAATGACGTTGTATGTCAGGATCCAACTGCTGAGGACCTGAAGGACCTATTACCACTTGAGTTGGACTTGGAATCACAATTGGATAAGGAATTACAGCTTTATCACCATTTTTAGTTGTCTGGTTGACTGGTTGCTCATTCACTGCTTCCTGTTGAGGATTTGTTTGTGGTGGATTAATCTGATCAGATGCTTCTACTTGTTCTGGGTCACCAACAAAAGGTAATTTTAGATTACCAATCGCCTTCATTGATCCCTTAATCATATTCCCAACACCGAATTTTTTAGCCACATTCCCTGCAGTTTTTATACTGCTAGTGTTATTTTGAAGGGGTTCAAACTTCCCTCTGTCTTCATTATTCTGAAAGTCAAAGTGAACTGGGTCTGTAGGACCTTCCCAATTGAATCCATATTGCTTACCATGTTTCCTCATCCACTGATTTGCTGGTGAATCTGGAGCTATATCAACAGACCATCCCTTTTGATGTGGTGACTGTCCTACTGGTAGTGCATTGACAATACTAGGATCATCTTCATTCTCTACCATTGCAGCCTGCTCTGCATTACTTCTAAATGCAGAAGTAACTGCACCAGGTAAATTAATTCCATCTCTTGCTGCATGTGCAACTGCCTTTTTCCATCCAGAAGCTGCAGATGGATTTAAGTTTATCTCATTTCCAAACATATCCTCACCAAGACCACTTGGTACAGGTATTGATTTCTTTATTCCGATAGCAGTAGCAGCACTCTTACCAAGATTCATCAAACCTCTAACAGGTCTTTCAAATGCTTGTCTGACTGCAGGTGTTGGACCTGATCCTGGTCCTCCCTTCTCTGCAGGTCGGAATGGATTAAAGGCATGATCTGGTCTACCTAATAATGGAGGTGCTTCACCTTTCTCAAATCCTTCATCACTCTGACCTCTCTGAGCCATATCATCTTCAAGAAGTTCACCCCATGATGCATTGTTCTCATCTATTACACGTTCGTTTCTACCTTTATTCCACCACTGTATAGGTGCTCGTAGTCCAAACTTGCTTTGTTTAATCTTGAGTGCACCTAACCCAAAAATATTCTTTAACTTATTAACCTCTCCCATTAACTTTCCTTTTGATGGGTTGTTTGGTTGTGAAGATAAGAAACCAGCTGTTGCTGCCAACAATGCGTTTGCTGATTGTTTGTATATGTCCTTTATAGTCTCACCGAATTTATGCATAGGAACGATGATTTCTGGACCTGCTTCCCCTACGAGTGCTCTAGTTGGTTTAGTAACATATCCACCTTTCGCTAAAAGAACAGGTGCTACTGTCCTTACAAAGGGTACAATTTTATTAGCACCTTGTATTATAATAGGTAACGCTGCTGCATCAGCAGGGCCAGGTTGAGGACCATCTGCTAGTGCAAGTGCTATTCCACCCACAATCAAACCAATTCCAATAATAAGACCTCCAACCTTAGCCACCTTGCCCATATCGACTTTAGATTTGACTGTGGTATTTTTAGGTTTAGGACACTTCTTTTTTCTCCGTGGTTGGTTCTGATCTGCTTGACCACTACTTTCACTCCTTTCTGGTTGTTGCATAGAACCACCAGTTGAAGGAGATCCTCCTTTTGTACCAACATACCATCTCTGTCTACCTCTGAGGAACTTGGTTAGTTCATCCTCTTGAGTCATAGACTGAACAAAAGAATCCACAAACTTATCACTCACTTCCGTGAGTTGTTGTGCTAAATCTTCTATGGTTGCAGTTGATGCCATCAGCGTCGTTTTCTACGTTCCTCGTCTATTCGTTCTCTCTCTTTCTGTAAGTGAGAAGCTAGGAGGTTGACATACACGTCCCGTTCCCACGGAATCATGTTTTCTATGTCGGTCAAGCTATATTTATGGTGCTGAACTAACGAAAAATTCGTCTGGTAAAAGTTCATCATGCCCTCATGGAAGAGGGCTATGCGAAAAAATCAGCAAGACCTTCGATTACTATTTCACTCTCTACCTTAGTCTTAGGGTTCTTGACCTTAAGTACATGACGAAGTGTAGGCATAGTATTAAAGAATTCCTGTATCATTCCAAACTGAGAGTTAGTTAGAGTCTCTATCCAATCTCTTGCTTCCTCTGGAGTGAATGATCCTGTTGCTTCCTCACCCACATATACTCTCTTGATACACTTACCCACCAATTCATATGGATCTATCTTCTCTTTTGTGAATGTGATAGCAGCAAAGTATTCCATATCTGGATACTTCATCTCTACAGTGATCTCATCACTTATCTTGAATACATTGGTATGTCCCTTAGGAAAATGCACCTTGACAGTATCAACCATGAATGTTACATTCACCTCAGTCTCACCGTCATCAGGGCAAGTGACTTTCATTTCAATTTCTTCACTGATTGATCTAGCACGAACTTGAAGGAAGATATACTCTATGTCAAACAATGCCAGTTCATCAAGATTAACCTTGGTGACAATGCAGTTATTCAATACAGTTTTTATTGCTTCTAACGTCTGCTCAGAATCTTGTTGCTCTAATGCAATGATTAAAGTCTTTTGTTCTTTAACAAGGAATGGTCTGTACTTCAGTTTCTTTTTAGTAGAAGGCACCGTCAACGTATACGTTGGCGTAACAATTTCAGGTAATGGCATAATTAATTGGTAATTAAATGACTATACTCGTAGTAGAATCCAACAGTTACTTTTACAAGGTTTGCTGGTCCTGCTGAGTATGGAATAGATGATACTGTGTATGGGTATGCTTTAGCAAGGTTCACGATAAATCCTATATCATGATCCTTTCTCTTGTCGCCCTCCTTTTCTGGTTTGGGTACGCCATACTTTTCCAACTTTATGATTTTTATATCACAAGTATATTGGTCATAGTATCTTTGTGCATATGCCTTATGAACAGTTGTGCTCATAGTATGCTGCATTCCATATAGGTTCGCTGGAGCCTCAATGGGAGCTATGATGTAATCTTGCCAACACCTAAAGAATTTAAAGGGTAGCGAGTCTGCATCACAGAAAAAACTCACGTCAAGTTCATTGAACACTTTGGCAGATGCCATCTTCTGTGTAATACCTTTCTTGCCCATCTTATAATCAGAAGCAGACATGGTAACACCAGGCACCTGTATTTCATTACACAACATATTCAATTGATAGTTAACAAGATCATTCCTACTAATACCAGTGGCTTCTTCTAAGTTATCCTTAAAATGCTTGGCAAGAGTATATCCCTCAGTTTCATCAGGATTACTGATTTGAAAAGCATATAAGTTGGACGCAGAAATACCACCAGTTCGTTTCAGAACATTTTGCTGAAACTGTGCGATAGTAAATCCCTTAGAGATATCCATTAATAAATACTGAATATGGTGTGACCATCTTTATTTATCATGGCATACAAAGGAAAATATCGAGTAAAGAACTATCGTAAGTACAAAGGTGATCCTACCTCTGTAATATATCGTTCTCTCTGGGAGAAAAAGTTCATGGATTACTGCGATAAGAACCCTAATGTAGTCGAATGGTCATCTGAAGAAATAGTAATCCCGTACAAAGATCCCGTACAAAAAAAGATTAGGCGGTACTTCCCTGACTTCTATATGAAGGTAAAGGAAGCAAATGGAAAGACCCAATCTTACCTCGTAGAGGTTAAACCGAAGAAGCAAACACAACTTCCGAAGAAACCTTTACAACGCAAGAACCAAAAAGCGTACTTATCGGAGGTAATGACCTATGCCACAAACACAGCAAAGTGGAAGTCAGCAGAACGCTACTGCAGAGACAGACTCTGGAAATTCAAACTCATCACAGAACACGAGCTCGAAATTTAGTGAGTATGTAGCCTCAATAGAAGGCAAAAAACTATCAACGACTAAGATAAGACAAGAAATATTTCTCTCGCTATATGATAATGCAACAGAAAACCCATCAGTGGGTAAGTGGTATCTGTTTGAATATGACCCAAAATTTAAAGATCAATTGAAAGTTTGGGATCAATATCCCCTAGTACAGGTGATGGAATTCAAGAAAGGTAACCTTTTAGGAGCGAATATACATCACTTAAAGGCAAGAGCTCGACTTGGTGCTATAAATAACAACAGATTTCCTCAATCTATTTTACGTTATTACATCCCAAAGAAGGCAGACGGGTTATTCTTTGAAGTTGATGACATGGATGTCCCTATTCTAAGTCAATTCCCCGTAGAAAAATTACATCGCAATAGATAATGTTCGGCAACAATAACCAAGCACAAAACGATGCATTTGGTCTGAACGAAGATGATACAATACTTGAATACCCAAGAGGTATCTCTACTGTTCCTTATGCGTCATTTTTAAAGATAACAAGATACGAGTATCAAGAAGCACTTGAAAAAGTTGCTGCTAACTCAAACGATGCACTTGGTGCGTATGCGAGAAGTGGTGTGATGAAGAATTTAGTGAATGCTACCACTAGCGTAGCATCAACGATATACAATGGTGCAGAATTTAATGCAGACTATGATTATAATAGGATGCAGAATGAAATTAATGAGTCAGGAGAGATAACAAGTAAGAAGTGGTGGGATCCACTTAACGTATTCAGTTCTCAAGGTGAAACAGAAGTACCAGGTGGTGATAAAGAGATAACCCTCCCCAATGGAGAGACTACCACATGGAACGCATTGAGGAATGATAAAAACGAAGTAATGAACGAAAGACGCAAAGGTCTAGCAGCATCAGATCTATTCGTAGCATTGCCAGAAGAATTTCAATACGGTTACAAGGCTGACTGGGGTAACACCTTTAAGATGGGTACTATGGCACTTATGGCAGACAATGCTGCTAAGTTTGCTGCATTAGGTGCACTTGGAGCAGGTGCAGGTGCAGGTTTCACTGCAGCCCTTAGTAATTTGCAAGACTTGGCTGGTGAAGCAGGTAATATACCTGGCGTAAATGCAGACGAATATGCTGCTAATATGGCTAAAGGTGCACAGATGGCAACCAACCCGTTTGGTGTGAGCGACTCCTTAAACCCTACTAACATTGCAGGTCTTGGTGGTATGGCACCGAATGAAAATGCTATACAGATGTTCTCTCGTATGGGATTTAGACAATTTAGTTTTACTTTCTCCTTTGCTTCACGTAATCCTAAGGAATCACAAGAAATACAAACAATCATTGAATGGTTCAAACGTGGTATGCATCCTGGTTCATCAAATGGTAAAGGTTCTGCAGTTATGCTTACCTTCCCAGATGTATTTGTATTGGAACCCATGTTCATGCCCGTAGATGAAACAGTTGATAGTACTGGAAAGAGAAAATTAGAAGTAGCTGAAGAACCAATACAACACCCCATGATGCCAAAGACAAAGATCTGTGCTTTGACAAATTTAACAGTGAACACCACACCGATGAGTGCAATCAATACTATCTTTGATGGTTCTATTCCTCTTGTTACTGTTGAACTTACATTTGATGAGACAACTGCTCTTACCAGAATGGATATGGAAGGTGCAAGAACTAGAGTTAATAATGGTGTTGACAAAGGATTTGTTGCATCATCCAACATGGCCAATCACCCAGACATCGGATACTAATGTTAAGACAACTACCTGACTTACTATACAACTTCGGTCAATCAGCTCTTGATCCTCAGTTTTTGGTGACTAAAAATATATGGAGACGTGGTGAAATACTCGCTGAGTATAAGTCATCACTTGCTATGTTTGATGAGTATATTGTCGCAAATGGTGAGAAACCAGAGGATATTGCTTTTAAATTATATAAGAACCCATTTTATAACTGGGTATTATTGGTAATAAATGATATCACTAATTACCACGAGCAATGGCCAAAGTCAACTTCACAGTTGCAAGAATATTGTTCTGCTAAGTATGAAAATCCCGAAGCAACTAAGGATTATGTGACCTATGAAGTTAAGAATGGTACTCAAGTAATTGTACCTGCAGGTAAGATAGTTCCATCAACATTCCAAGTAGTATTTTGGAACGGTACCACAACTGTTACTGCTAACCCTGTAGCATCACGTACCTTCTATCAATTTGAAGAAGAAGTAAATGCACAAAAAGAACGAATTCAGTTAGTTAAACCAGAATTCGTTGAGGATTTTGTTGAGCAATATTATATAAGACTTAGACGTGGTAATGCTATACAGCTTGGTATTTCTCCTTCAGATATAAGTATGGGGTAGGTAATTGCTTTATTGCATCTTTCCACTTCTCAACGTCACTAGTATAATCACATACTGGTTCTGTCAATGGGCATATGTTCATCCCTGACGCAATGTAATGAAATCCACCTTCGGGGTGTGTATATCTAGACTGTTCATATAACTCACTACTAAAAGCACGCATACCATAATATCCAATACGATCTAAATCATACTCTCTATTGATAGCATCTCGCCAATACTGAGTATGATTTCTTTGTGAGAAGGCATAATGTATTGCAATGAAATCTGCAGTTTGATCCATCTCACGTCTAACGTCTGCATTATACATCTGTTTCAATAATGTTGATGCAGATCCACGTCTTAATGTCTTAGCAAGTTTAATCAGATTATCATGCACATTAAGGAGACCATTTGATTCTAATGGTTCAATAAAACCTGCACTCAAACCAATAGCAACTACGTTATTAACCCATGTGTTCTCATATCTTCCTATCTTCATAGGAACAAATTTCTGTGGTTCTATTCCATAATGATTTTTAAATTCTAATGCTGCATCTTCATGACTAACATACTTTGAAGAATATACATATCCAGTTCCCCAATAATCCCATAGAGGTATCTTCCATGTCCATCCATTATCCATAGCAGTACACTCAGTGTATGCTACCATTTCTTTTTCCTTATTATAGTAAGGTAGTCGTGCTGTTATAGCAGTATCATTAGGTATGAAATCATAGGGGTGAAACTTTTCTTCTAACCACTCACCTAGTAGTAATGATTTAAAACCAGTACAATCAATGAATAGATCTGCTTCAACCTCTGTACCATCATCAAGTACAATACTATGAATATTAACCTCATCTGTGGTAACATAGTTCACTACGTTAGCACTAATATGTTTTACTTTCTGACAATATCTGTTCTTTAGAAACTGACCATATTTAACAGCATCAAAATGATATGCATAATCTGAATTAGGATCAACCTTACCTTCTGCAGCGATCGTGGCAATATGGTTGATACTAGTGGCATAATCATTATGATCTAGACCAGTACGTAATGCTTCACTCCACCATGATGATGGATCTTTTGGTGATAAACCAAAGGGGTAAAAAAATGACCCAGAATTTTTTTCAAGAAAATTGGTAAACATAATGGCATGTTTGATCGTGCCACCTGTCTCCCTGATGAAGTCATCTTCATCTTCTCTTATACCAACGAAATCTATCCAACGTTGGAATTGATGTAAAGTACTCTCACCGACACCAGAAATCGGAACGTCTGGACTTTCGACGAGAGTAATATCATAATCTAATTTGCGACAAAAAGTGGTGGCAGTCATCCATCCAGATGACCCACCACCAACAATACAGACTTTCATTTAGTCTTCAGATGCTAATTTAGCGAAGTAAGATAAGGTATCATCTGAACCTGCTGCTACTGGAGTTTGTACTGCAGTAGGTGTTGCGGGAGATACTTCCTCATCAACTGTTTCTGGATCAGGACGGTAAGTTGACTTAAGAGTTCTGTCAAGACGTTCCTTGAGTTCCTCGTAAGATTTGAACTGATCATCAGCAGTGAATGCAGAGAGACTATGTTCTTGCTTCCAAATACCCTCAAGTTCCTTATCGCTAAAGTCTCCAAGTGTTGCTGAAGTATCAAACTCAGACTTATCGTAGTTCCAAAAACCTGCAACTTTAGTGATCTTGAGTTTGAAGTCAGCACCCTTCCATAGATCGAATGGGTT
>CERB01054477.1_pt1 | contig 18527 bp, 21 predicted proteins | sample 356271 | NCBI WGS metagenome assembly CERB01 (sample SAMEA2621155, study PRJEB7988) | marine metagenome | isolation source: saline water (ENVO:00002010), including
ACAGCCCCTCTCATTGCACCTAATAAAGCCATTCCGAGAACACTATATTATTTAATAAACTTTTTGCTGATCGAAAATAGTCTGTAATAGTAATATTACCTTCAGATTCACTTCCAGCAGACTTAAATCTTAAAATTACCAGTAGCCCAGTTATTATCATTGGTATTGATAAACTTATTGCAATTATTCTCCACGAAATACCTGAGAAAAAAGCGTAACTTCCAACTGTTCCAGCCAAAAGAAAACCTATAATTATTGGTGATGTCGTATTTCCAATTTGAGCTCCGGTCAGATGAGCAGACATTGCATACCCTCTTCTTTCAGGATATCTAGCTGCCAAAGTACCAAAAGCAGGAGCATGCCACAATGATGTACCAAAACCAACAATAGCTACTCCAAACAACAACATCCAATAAAGTGGAGAAATACCTACTATGAAATAACCTAAACCAACCATAATCATAGACAATAATAGAATCCATGCAATTTTTTTTCTATACATGTCTGTTAATATTCCTGCTGGAATATTAGCAATACCTGATGATATCGATTGAACTGTAGATATACCTCCTACTCCTACATCTGTAAGACCTAATGTAGACTTTATGCTAGGTATCATGACCAGAAGAGCACCTTGACCAAAATGCTTAACTCCATGACCAGCTGACAGGCCATATAATAATGACATTGATTGCTTATTTTTTCTCAAATTAATGACTCAATTTTTTATTCACTACCGCTATCGATTCATCAATAATACTACATAATTCTTCTGTCTGATCTGCATTTATAGTTAATGGTGGAGCAATTGGTAATATAAAAGCAGGAACCCTAATCCAAACTCCTCTTTTTCTCAGTTCATCTGTGAGAAGCTTGTTTAATCCAACGGAACTATCAAAATGTTTTTTTGAATCTCTATCTTCCACAAATTCTATACCTTGAATTAATCCAACACCCCTTACATCTCCAATTATTTTATATTTTTCTTTCATTTCTATTAGTTTTTCACTAATCTGCAAGCCTCTAAGTTTTGCATTTTGGACAAGATCGTTTTCTTCTACAATTTTTAGATTTGCTAAAGCTGCGGCTGCTCCAGCAGGATGAGCAGAATATGTATACATGTGACTCCATACTTTTTCAGGCCCTCCAGCAAAAGCATTTGAAACTTTTTTTGTAGAAACAGTCCCACCGAGTGGAAAGTATCCTGATGTTACTCCTTTTGCAAAGCTCATAATATCTGGAGTAGTTTTTACAAAGTTCGCACCAAACCACTCTCCTAATCTTCCAAACCCTGTAATCACTTCATCAAAAATTAATAATACTCCGTACTTGTCACAAATTTCTCTTACCAACGGCCAGTAGGATTCGTGGGGAAGTATGCCTCCTAGAGGCTGTGAAACAGGTTCACCTATAACTGCTGAAACAGATTCTGCTCCTTCAAAAATGATAGCATCTTCGATGGCTTGTGCAGAATTTACCGCATTTTCTTCAGAAGATTTTGACCCAAACTCATCACGATAAAAATGAGGATGAGGAACAGTTACAACGTTTAATGGCTTTGGTTGATAATCAGTTCTAGGAAATCCTGGATGCCCGCCTAGCCACATAGTTCCATATGTTGAACCATGATATGAACCTTTTCTAGAAATAATTTTATATCGACCTTTTTCGCCATTCCTTACATGAAAAGCCTGTGCTAATTTTAATGAAGATTCATTTGCTTCTGAGCCACCTTGACAAAAGAACGTTCTTGACAAGTCTCCTGGTGTAATCTCTGATATTTTTTTTGCTAATTCAGCACTCTTAGGAGTTATACCTGAATAAACGTTCATACTGACTGAGTTTAATTGTTCATAAATTGCTTTTGAAATTATTTTTTGGCCATGACCTACATTTCTAAAATACATTCCTGAAATACCATCTATATACCTATTTCCTTCAACATCATTTATATAAATTCCGTCTGATGATTCCATGACTAATGGTCCACCCTCTTCAGCCATAAGTGTTTGATTAGTCATTCCGACATACATATGGTCTATAGCCATTTTTTGATAATAATTCATATCCTTTTGGTCTTTATTAGTCATTATTTTTTCCTATAGAATTTTTATATAACATGTATTTTACAACCTATGATGAAATTAATTGATAACAAAAAGCCAAAAACCTCTTCTTTATTATTGGGTTTAATATTTGGCATATTAATTGCTTCCGGTTATAGTATCATGTCCGTAATAATCTGCTCAGGATTATTAATTTGTCCTAAAGCTTGGGAACCTTTCGTTTTTATATTTTTGTTAGTGTTTTTATTTATTACAGCCTTTTTTACAGTAATTTTTCTGATTTTATTTAAGTTATATAAATTTTTTGATATTTCTAATTAGATGTTAAATGTATAATGATTTATATTTAAAAAAATTTTAAGGAAATATTATGAGCAATTATACCTTTGATCTAATAGTTATTGGTGCTGGGCCTGGTGGTTACCATGCAGCAATAAGAGGCTCTCAACTTGGTCTTAAAGTTGCAGTTGTAGAGAAGGATGACGGTTCTGGCAATGGAGGAATAGGTGGTGTATGCCTTAACTGGGGATGTATACCTTCTAAATCTTTGCTAAAAAATGCAGAAATAGTAAATCACCTTAAGCATGCTGAAGACTGGGGAATTACTGTGGAAAATTGGTCAGCAGATATTGGTAAAGCGATTGATAGAAGCAGAAAAGTGTCAAAAACTCTCACTAGTGGGATTGAATTTTTATTTAGAAAAAACAAAATAGAACTTATAAAAGGTAAAGCAAAACTAGTATCTTCTACTGAAATTTTAGTAGATGAAAAAACAAAATATATAGCAAAAAACATAATAATCGCGACTGGTGCGCGACCTAGAAGCCTGCCAACTCCGGGTCTTGAAATTGACGGTAAAAATATTATCACTTCAAGAAACGCATTAGAAATGAAAGATAAACCAAAATCTATTGCGATAATTGGAGCTTCAGCAATTGGATGTGAATTTGCATATTATTTTAATGCATATGGTGTGAAAGTTAGATTATTCGAGATGGAAAACCATATTGTGCCAAAAGAAGATGAAGATATTTCAATCGAACTAGAAAAACAGTTTAAAAATCAAGGTATCGAGTTTGCAACTTCAGCAAAAATTTCCAAAGTTATTCATGGAAAAGAACTATCCATAGAATATATGATTGAAGGAAAAAATGAAGTATTTAATTGTGAAAAAATATTACTTGGAGTAGGGGTACAGCCTAATTCTGATGATATTGGTTTAGATAACCTTGGAGTCAAAACTTATGGTCCAGGTTTTATCGAGGTCGATGAGTATATGAAAACTAATATAAATGGAATATATGCTGTGGGGGATATCAACGGAAAGCTTCCATTGGCTCATGTAGCGTTTGACCAAGGTGTTGTGGCTGCAGAAACTATTGCAGGAGAAAATGTAGAAGGAATTAATGATTATTCAAATATGCCTAAATGTACATATTGCCAACCTCAAATAGCGTCAATAGGACTTAATGAGAAAGAAGCTAGAGAAAAAGGCTTAAGTATTAAAGTTGGAAAAGTGCCATTCCAAGTCGCTGGAAAATCTGTAGCAATTGGTGAACCAAATGGATTTGCAAAGGTTATTACAGATGAAGACTCAGGTGAAATTCTCGGAGCGCATATTATTGGGCCCGAAGCGACTGAATTAATAGCAGAAATTGGAATGCTAAAAATGTTAGAAGGTACTAATCTAGAACTTCAAAAACTAACTCATGCACACCCTACTTTATCTGAAGCGGTAAAAGAAGCTGGTGCTTCTGTTAACAATGAAGCGATTCATTTTTAGTTAGTTTTTATATTCTATATATTCTTTCAGCGTTTAGCATAAACATTTGGTTTCTTTCCGTTTTTGTAAAACCTTTTGTTATTTGATCGAAAGACTGCCACAGAGTTTTATAATCACTAAAAAGACTATCGACTGGAAAATTTGATGCAAACATACATCTTTTTGGGCCAAAAATCTCTATAGCTTCCATAACGAAAGGCTCAATAGTTGCCTTAGTCCACTTTTTATTCATCATTCCTAAAGCAGATATCTTCACTGCAACATTGTCAGCTTCAGCCAAAATTTTTAGACCCTTTTTCCATAAACTTATACCATCTGGAGAAAGATCTATCGGCATACCTGTATGGTTTAAGATAATAAATATATTAGGAAATTTTGTAGCTAAACTTATGCACTCTTGTAATTGCCATGGCCATACTTGAAGATCAAATGATGCGTTGTATTTTTCTAATAACTTGTAACCCTTTATCCATTTTTCATCCGTGATTAAACCTCCAGACTCAGCAAACCTCAAATTTGGTCGTTTATCATCCCAGTTAAGCATCTGCCTTATTCCACGCCAGTTAGGAAAACTTGAATGCTTGTCTAAAATTTCATCTGCATTTTTTTTATGTAAATTCGCAAATCCTATTATTGCATTTGGCATACCTCTAGATTTTTCATTATCTGCGATACTTTGCAACCATTTAGTTTCACCTGAAGGATCTAATGATGGATCCCACTCTGCTTGAACATGAACAGATTTTTTAATAGGAAGATCACCAACTGAATTAATAAAATCCGAGATCAAATAATTTTTTCGGATTTTTTCATAATCTCCTACAAAGTGATCTATTCTGTCATCGAGCCAAGGATATGAATTACTACTTAAATCCCATAAGTGATGATGCGCGTCAATAAATTCAGGAATAGTCATTTTTTCTCTCAATCTAAATGGAATACTTCTTCCCATTCAATCATATTTTTATCAGGATGGGCACCTTTAGGAAGTTCAAAATACTTTGACATTAAGTTTTGCCAATCTGTATTTATTTTTTCTTTTGACATTCTTTCTAATGCATGCTTAAAAGAATCCTTAACCTCAAAATAACCAAATAATGTACCATCTGGTCTTAAAAAAATAGAATAGTTTTTCCAGCCATTTTTTCTTAATGCATCAAGCATCTCAGGCCAGACATTAGCATGCCATTCCTTATATTCCTTAATACTTTTTGTTTTAATTTTCATTTCAAAGCCAACGCGTTTCAATTGACACCTCCAAAAAACAAATTATCATACAATTATTACTTACTTAAAGGAGTATATTATGTCAAAGTCCGTTGCACAAGTTTTAGATCTTAAAAATGACGAAAAACTTATAAAAGAATATGAAGAATACCACAAAAAAGTATGGCCTGAAGTGTTACAAGGAATTAAGGAAGCTGGTATAGAAAGAATGGAAATTTTTAGATCTGGGAACCATCTTTTCATGTATTGTATTGTAGACGAAAATTTTGATCCAAATAACGATTTTCCACAGCAATCCAAAAATAACAAAAAATCTACAGAATGGAATATATTAATGAAAAAGTATCAACAAAAAGTACCCATTGCAAAAGAAAATGAATGGTGGTCGCTAATGAGTCGTGCATTTGATACTGAATGGTTCAATGAAAGGTAAGTATTATATAATTTTTTCTATTATATGGATGATATTTATTTTTATACTATCTAGCCAAAGTAGTGAAAAATTTCAAGAAATTAGTTATTCTATAAAATGGTTAAAATTTCAAAGTTTTATTGCACATTTCACACTTTATTTTATCCTTGGATTTTTTTATATGAATTTTTTACACCTATACGTAAAAAATAAAATTAAAAAGATTTTATATTATTTTTTATTGATTATTTTTTATTCCATATTTGATGAGGTCCACCAATACTTCGTTCCTGGAAGATTTTTTGAAATTATAGATATATTATTCAATATAATTGGTGCTACAACTCTTGTAATAATCTTTTTATCAAAAAAAAGATCTAATAGTATTGTTAATAAAAATAAGTAGAGATGATAAAAAACAATAAAATAAAAATGATTGAAGAAGCAGTAAAATTTGCTGAAGACTTAATATTAACATTAGAAAATAAGAACACAAATGAGACTATAAGTAATATAATTTTGCCATGTCTTCATACAGCAAAAACCTATGCTGAAGTAAAAATGTTTGAATCACCAGAAATAAAAATCAATCTCTCAAAAGCTGCTATTGAAACAAGTTACCTAACTGATAAAAACCCGAAATATGCTCCCTTGTACTCAAAAATTCGAGTTTTACTTGAAGAGTTTAGTCAAATATGAGCCACCAAATAGAAATATATGATGAAAAAGAGTTAATTTCTGAAAACTTAGATATTAATACTTTAATAATCAAAGCTTGCAATTTTACATTAAAAGCAGAAGGAGTTTGTAGTCCCAAATTATTGAGTATAAATTTTACGGATGACAAAGAAATGGCGTTCTTAAACAATAAATATATGGGTTATAACGAAACTACGGATGTATTATCGTTTAATGAAATTTCTATCGGAACACAGGAAAAATATAATTGGCCAAAAGAAGAAAAAGTATCACATGAAAGAATTGGAGAAATAATAATATCTGTTCCCCAGGTAATAAAACAGTGCATGAATAACTTTAATCATGAGTGTGTAAAACTTGTAGTTCACGGATTATTACATATTTTAGGCTATGATCATGCTTTAAAAAAGGAAGAATTAATCATGTTTAATAAAACTGATGATATATTAAGTTATATATTTAAAAAAAATTAGGGTAATTTTGGATAATAAAGTTTTTTATAGAAAATGGAGACCATTTGATTTTGATAATGTTGTTGGTCAAAATCATATTACATCTACTTTAAAAAGAGCCATTCTATCTAAAAGAATTGCTCATGCATATCTTTTTACTGGACCTAGAGGGGTTGGAAAAACATCAACTGCAAGGATTTTAGCTAAAGCTTTAAATTCAGAAATTAATGACGACGGCAACCCTGTTATTGAATCTGAAACATCGAAGGCCATAGATGAAGGGAGATACTTGGACTTAGTAGAAATAGATGCTGCATCAAATAGAAGAATAGATGATGTCAGAGATTTATTGGATAGCGTTCAAATTCAACCCACGCTAGGCAAATTTAAAATATATATTATAGATGAAGTTCACATGTTAACTCCTGAAGCTTTTAATGCACTATTAAAAACTTTAGAAGAACCACCTCCAAATATAGTTTTTATACTAGCGACAACTGACTCACACAAAATCCCAGACACTATCAAAAGTCGATGTCAAAGATTTGATTTTCGAAGGTTATCTGACGACGATGTTATAGATAGACTGATTGAGATTTGTGATTCTGAAAATATTGAAACAGAGCAAGAAGTATTAGAAATTATAGCTAGAATTTCTTGGGGTAGTCTAAGAGATGCTGAAAGCTTACTTGAGCAATTACATATTTCGTACGGAGTTAATAATCAAGAGATAAAAGAGGAACAAGCAAGAGAATTTTTAGGCTTAGGGAACTTTGAAATTTGTTTAAGTTTGGCATCTTGTATTATTAATAAAAAATCTAGTGAAGCTTTAAAAATAATTAACTTAGAATATAACAAAGGAACAAACTTAAATTCTATCTACCAAGGTCTACTTGAAACTCTAAGAAATTCTCTACTCATTAAAGCAGGTATATTAGAGCAAGAAAACCTAGAAAAATATTCGGATGAATTTAGATCCTCAATATCAAAAACCTCTTTAGAAAAAATTCTTGAGATCTTAACAATTTTTTCTAAAATAAAAATTCACGAATCAGAAAAATTACTAAATTTTGAAATTGCAATAATTGAATCCATAATCGACAAAAAAACGATATATGAGACAAAAATCACTTCATCAACAATAAGCAAAAAACCAGAACAACCGGAAGTTCAAAATACAATATCATCTGAAGATAACTCTCAGGAAAAATATGATAGCAGTTCAGCTGAAAGCAAAGTAACTAATTTTCGCAAAGAAAAATCTGGAGATGAAATTAAGTGGGATGACGTAATATACCAAACAAGAAGAACTAAAAATAGGCAATTTAATATCAGTGCATTATTAAGAAATGTTGAAACGCCCATTGTTACTAACAATAAAATTAAATTAAAGTTCAAAAGTAACGCCATAAAAAAACACTTTATGGATGAGATGGAGGACCCAAGATCAAAAAATGCTTTAAAATTAGCAATAAATAAATCTTATGGATCCGAACTTGACCTACAAATTTCTTCACCTAAAGAAGAAAAAAGTCAATCAGATTCTGCTGAAGAAAAAGAAACTAGCTCATCTATAAAAAAAGCTTTATCTATGGGTGGTAAAATTATTAATAACAAAACATCGGAGGATATAAATGAATAGAAATATGTTAAAACAGGCACAACAAATGCAGGCTAAATTAGCTCAAATACAAGAAGAAATAGCCAATACAAAAACAGAATCAACTTCTGGGGGAGGTGTAGTAAAGGCAGTGGTAATTGGAACCTCTAAAATAGAATCTATAACTATAGATCCAAAAGCAGTAGACCCTGAAGATATTGAATTGCTACAAGACTTAATTTTAGCGGCTGTAAATGACGCTTTTGAAAATGCACAAAAACTAGCAAACGAAAAAATGGGGCAAATAACAGGAGGATTAAACATCCCCGGATTGATGTAGTTATAAATATGAATAATCATAATTCAACCGTTCCAGCTGTAACTAGACTAATAGAAGCTTTTCACAGGCTTCCTGGAGTTGGCCCAAAAACAGCTCAAAGATATACCTATCATTTAATTAAGATGCCTGAAGAAATAGCAAAAGAATTTTCTGAAGCAGTTTTAGGCATTAAGGAAAAAATTACTTTTTGTAATTTGTGCTCAAATATTTCACAAGAAGAAATTTGCTTGTTGTGTAGTAATTCTAATAGAGATAATTCAAAAATTTGTATTGTTGAAGAGCCTCTAGATATAATACCGATTGAAAGAACAAGAGCATACAATGGGCTTTACCAAGTCCTACATGGTGTTATTTCTCCAATGAATGGAATAGGTCCAGAAAATTTAAAAATAGATAAATTACTGGAAAGAATTAAATCTGAAAATATTGAAGAAATCATAATTGCAACTAACCCAAAACTCGAAGGCGAAGCGACAGCAATGTATATCCAAAATCTGGTAGGACCATTAAAAATAAAAATCACTAGACTTGCAAGGGGACTTCCCAGTGGTTCAGATATAGAATATGCTGATGATTCAACATTAGAACACGCATTAAATAGTAGATCTGAAATTTAGAATGATTCATGAGTCCATCAAAACCTGAAATTTATACAACCACAGGAATAGTAATAAAGATAAATAACCTAGGTGAGGCTGATAGAATCATAACTTTAATAACACCTAATTTTGGTTTAATTAGAGGTGTTGCAAAATCTGCAAGAAAAACAATTTCAAAACTTGGCGGACATTTTGATATTCTAAAATATGTAAATTTTTCAATAAGAGAAACAAAGTCAATAAGTCAACTTAGCCAGGCAACTACTATTTATGGTTATAAAAAAATCCGAACAGACTTAAACCTTTTTTTTAAAACATCTTATATTTCAGAAATTGCTGAGAAATTTTCTATAGAGAATAATGCTAATTTTACATTATTTAATTTACTAAAAAATACATTAGATCATATAGAAAAATTTGGATTTACCGAAAACATTCTTCACTATTATGAATTAAAAATATTAGAACTAAATGGTTTTGCTCCCGAATTATATAAATGTGTAGAATCTGAAAACATACTAGAGCCAGGTAATCATTACTACTCCCCCGAGAGAGGAGGTTTAATTGATTTTAAATATTCAAATCTAAAAGCTAATTTAACACTATTACCAGCAAACTTAAATACAATTAAATATATGAGATATCTTTCTAAATCAAATATTGAAAAAATAAATAATTTGTCTATCGATGAAATTTATGAAAAACAAGCTTCAAGAATCTTAAAAGTTCAAATAAAAAACATTATCGATAGAAACCTTAAATCTGAAAAATTTATAGATAAAAAATTATGAAAAAAGATGAAATAATAATTAGGGGTGCCAAGGAACATAACCTCAAAAATATTAGTGTTCGAATCCCAAGGAATAAGTTATGTGTAATAACAGGTGTATCAGGATCTGGTAAAAGCAGCCTTGCATTTGATACGATTTTTGCTGAAGGCCAAAGAAGGTATGTAGAGTCTCTTTCAGCTTATGCAAGACAGTTTTTAGGAAGGATGGAAAAACCTGATGTAGAGTATATAGAAGGTTTAAGTCCATCTATTTCTATAGATCAAAAAGGTGTGTCAAAAAATCCTAGATCAACTGTAGGAACAGTAACTGAAATTTATGATTATCTAAGATTATTATTTGCTCGAATAGGAGTCGTTCACTGTTATAGATGCGGAAATGTAGTTGAAAAACAAACAGTTCAACAAATTGTTGATTCTATATCAAGCCTAGAAGAAACTTCTAGAATACAAATATTAAGTCCAATTATCACCCATATGAAGGGTGAACACCTTCAGATAATTGAATCAATAAAAAAACAGGGATTTGTTCGTGCAAGAATTGATGGTGAGATTATAGATTTATCATCTAATATTAAATTAGAAAAAAATAAATGGCACAATATAGAAATAGTTGTAGATAGGTTAATAATAAAAAAAAATATGGATTCAAGCAGATTAACGGAATCTGTTGAGGCTGCATTAAAAGTGAGTCAAGGAACAATAATTATTGAGCAAAAATTTGATAGTGAATCAAAAGATATTATTTATTCTGAAAAATTTGCTTGCTTAGAATGCGATATATCCATTGCTGAACTTGAACCTAGAAATTTTTCTTTTAATACCCCTTTTGGAGCATGTTCTCTGTGTACAGGATTAGGTTATAAGCTTGAAATTAACCCGTACTTAATTATTCCTAATCCAGATTCAAATATCATAGATGGAGGTATAATTCCATGGTCTAATCCGAACAGTTTTGAAATGTCAAGCTTAAAATCATTATCTGAATTCTACGATTTTTCACTTGAGTCACCAATAAATACTCTCCCTAAAGAAATTTTAGAAATAATACTCTTTGGCTCTAAAAATCAAACTATACCTTTCTCTCATTTAACAAGTTCTGGCAAAATATACAATTGGTCCTCAAAATTTGAAGGAATAGTAATAAACCTCGAAAGAAGATACATAAACAGCGAATCAGAAAAAACAAAAGAAAATATTTTGCGATTCATGACACAGCAACCATGTAATGAATGTAACGGAGAAAGATTAAAACCTGAAGCTTTGGCTGTAAAAGTTACAAATTTAAATATCACAGATCTTACTAAGTTATCCGTTGAGGATTCTTTAGAATGGGTAGTCTCATGCAAATCAGGATTAAAGAATCTAAGTGACAGAGATTTAAAAATTGGAGAACAAATTTTTAAAGAAATTGAATCTAGGCTAAATTTTTTATCAAAAGTTGGCCTAAACTATCTTTCCTTAGATAGAACCGCTTCCACTCTTTCTGGAGGAGAAGGTCAAAGAATAAGACTTGCAACACAAATTGGATCAGGGTTGATGGGTGTGCTTTATGTTTGCGATGAACCGTCAATAGGACTTCATCCGATTGATAATGAAAAATTAGTATTAACTTTATTAAATCTCAGAGACGTAGGAAATAGTGTAATAGTTGTTGAACATGATGAATCAATTATGAATGCAGCAGATCATATTATTGATCTTGGACCCAGAGCAGGAGAAAATGGAGGCAACATTGTTGCAGAGGGAAATATTAGTAAAATTAAAAAAAGTAGGCAATCTCTAACTGGATTATATTTAAGTAAGAAAAAAATTATCGATTTTCCAAAAATAAGACGTGATGGTAATGGCAAAGAAATAAGCATCATAAATGCTAGAGAAAACAACTTAAAAAATCTGTCTATAAATATTCCACTAGGCAAACTTGTTTGTATAACCGGTGTTTCTGGTTCTGGTAAAAGCACATTGGTTAACGAAATACTTTATAAAAAACTTGCTCAAAAATTTTATAAATCAAAAGATGCGCCTGGAAAACATGAAAAAATTTTGGGAATAGATAATATAGATAAAGTAATTAATATAGATCAATCTCCAATAGGAAGAACTCCTAGATCTAATCCTGCTACATATACAGGTTTATTTGGTTATATTAGAGATGTTTTTGCATCGATGCCTGAGTCAAAAACAAGAGGGTATAAAGCTGGAAGATTTTCATTTAATGTAAAAGGTGGGAGATGTGAATCATGTAGTGGAGCGGGGTTTACTCAAATTGAAATGCAATTTTTACCAGACGTCACTGTTCCTTGTGAAGTTTGTTTAGGAATGAGATATAACAGAGAGGCTATTGAGATTAAGTTTAAAAATCTATCCATCTCAGACGTTCTCAACAAAACAGTTAGTGAAGCAGCTAAAATTTTTGAAAACCAGCCGGCCATTTTAAGAAAATTACAAACCCTTATAGATGTTGGTTTAGACTATATAAAATTAGGTCAACCAGCAACAACTTTATCCGGAGGTGAAGCTCAAAGAATTAAACTAGCAACAGAATTATCTAAAAGATCTACTGGTAAAACCTTATATATTTTGGATGAACCAACAACAGGTTTATCTTTTGATGATGTTTCAAAATTATTATTAGTACTGCATAAACTTGTCGATAAGGGCAATTCCATAATTCTAATAGAACATCATTTAGATTTGATTAAAAACGCAGATTGGATAATAGACTTAGGTCCTGAAGCAGGTGAAAAAGGTGGTAATTTAGTAGGAGAGGGAACTCCTGAGTTTATGTCAACCTTAAAATCATCGGCAACAGGAATTTACCTAAAAAAACTTAATGAAATAACTCCTAATAAAAAATCTAAAGGAAATACCAAGCCATTATCTAAATCTACTAATAATGAAATAAACTTAAGTGGAAACTTTTCATTCCCTACAAGACCTCAAAAACTAGAGATAAAGAAAAAAAACAAGAATAGATTTAGAAGGAGAAGAAGAAGATAATTAAAATATCTTAACTTTTTCAACCTTATTATCATCTATTTCCATTCCCAAGCCATTATGATTTGGAATATTAATGTTTCCATTTATTGGCAAAACTGGTTTTTTCAAAAAATGTTGATGGACCAAATTCCACTTAATTAAGTATTCTTGATATGGTGTATGTATTGGAGATTGAGATAATGAAAAATGTATTCCAGCGTTAGTTGAATGTCCATGCGGTATGGTAATTAGATCTGCAGTTGTTGCTACATTTGCAATTTTTATTACTTCAGATAAACCTCCAGCCCAATAAATATCCGGTTGAAGAATATCTAATGCTTCTGCTTTTATAAATTCATTTAATCCCCAGCGGGTATAATGATGTTCTCCTCCAGAAATGGGGATTGATGTGGAATTTTTTATCTTTCTGTACGAATCAATTCTATCTGGCATTGCAACTTCCTCAAGCCATCTTGGATTAAATTCTTCAATATATTTCGTAAGCTTTAGCAAATAATTAACGTCCATTGACTGCCAGCAATCAAGCATTATATCGTAATCATCACCAAGTTCTACTCTAAGCGTTTCAACTAATTTAATATTTTTCTGCAACCCTTCGTATCCTGACATCGGCCCATGTCTAAAAAACCATTTTTGAGCAGTATATCCTTGAAACTTAAATTCTTTAGCTCTCTCCCTAACCAAGCCCATATCTTCAACATTGAATCCTAACATAGAAGCATAAGCAGGAACACTTTTTCTGGTAGGGCCTCCAAGAATTTTATAAACAGGTGTTTGATAATAATTTCCCTTAAGGTCCCATAATGCATTGTCTACAGCGCTTATAGCAATCATGTTATTTCCCTGGCGACCGTGAACAGATCTTCTGTGCATTACATCCCACAAATACTCAATAGCAAGAGGGTCCTGATTGATAATATGTTGAGATAATTCATTTTTTATTATGTATGCTATAGATTCATCAAATGGACCAGAAATTCCAATATAACCCTCGTCAGTTATTATAAATAAGAAAAATGCATTGATACTTAAGTCATTTTTTGATTCTTGAGATGTTTTTTCTTGAGTATGGCGGAATGGTTGCGATCTATATTCTTCATATATATCTATTGGTTGAACAAGTCTTTCTTCCCAGAAAATTTCTTTACTTTCTAACATTCCAAAAAATTGCTTAATTTGTATTTTTTCTATCTTCATAATTTTTCTAATATTTTTTAAGTGATTATTGTACAATAATAAAGTAGTTTTAAGTTAACAAGAACAATAAAAGAATGAATAATACCAAAATCTGTACTACTTTTGCTGAAGCAGTGAAGGATATAAAATCTAATAGTTCGGTGATGATTGGTGGTTTTGGAGGATCTGGAGGTCAACCTACAAGATTAATGATTGCATTATCTCAAAAAAAAATAAAAGGCTTAACCATAATTGGTAATGTAGCTGGAATATCCGAAACCACTGGATATGGTTGGCCAAAAAACATTAAGCCTATCGACCAAGGGATTTTTTTTAAGAAAGGTATAGCAAATAAGATAATATGTTCATTCCCAGTTCCTGCTTCTCAAAAACCAAAAAGTCCTATAGAAAAATTTTGGGATGATAATAAAAATTCTGTTGAAATAATACCTCAAGGAACACTTATAGAAAAAATTCGATCCGCAGGAGCAGGAATACCTGCTTTTTACACTCCAACTGGTGTAGGAACAATCGTTGAAAAGAACAAAGAGACAAAGTTTATTGATAGTAAAAAGTATATTTTAGAATATGCCTTAAGTGCAGATTTTGCCTTAATTAGAGCAAGTGTGGCCGATGAAAATGGAAATTTACAATTTCATGGTACTTCAAGAGCCTTCAGCCCTGCGATGGCAACAGCTGCAAAAATTACAATAGTTGAAGTTGATGAAATAGTAAAAGTTGGAAGCTTAGATCCTAACAATATTCACACGCTTGGAATCCATGTTGACAGAATTATAAAAAGAAGAAAGAGCGATATTTATCCATGAGATATGACTCGGATCCTGCTGAAAGATTAAGTAAAAATCAAATTGCAAAATATGCAATAAAATTTCTAAAGAGCAATTCAATTATTAACCTGGGTATCGGTATACCTTCATTATGCGCACAATATATCAAAGACCAAACAATACTTTTACACGCAGAAAATGGAGTTTATGGTTTTAATAAATTTGCAAATGCTAAAAATATTAACCCAGATTATATGGATGCAGGAGGTAATTTTTTAGAGATTAATAAAAATATGGTTTTTTTTGACTCAGTTGAATCGTTTAATTTAATAAGAGGAGGTCATATAAACACAACAATTTTAGGTGCCTTTCAAGTTTCAAAAAATGGAGATATCGCGAACTGGATGATCCCAAAAAGAGGAATAGGAAGTATTGGAGGGGCAATGGATCTTTGTGCAAATACAAAAGAAGTAATAGTTGTGATGGAACATACAACAAAATTTAATGAACCAAAAATTGTTGAGAAATGTGAATTTCCGCTTACCGCTCTGAATTGTGTAAGTAAAATTGTCACTGATGTTGGCGTTTTCGAACTAAGAAATGGTTCAATGATATTAAAGGAATGTGCGCCTGGTTGGGATGTATTAAGTATTCAAAAAATCACAGGTGTTAAGGTAAAATATGATAAAAAATTAGTATTTATGGATATTGATGATGTTTGATAACTTATCCGAAAAATTTACCAATATTGTACAAAACTTAACTAGCAAAGGAAAAATTTCTGAGCAGGATATAAAGACCACGCTTAGAGAGGTAAGGTTAGCTTTATTGGAAGCCGATGTAGATTTTACTGTTGCTAAAAATTTTATTAAATCTATAGAAGATAAGGCTAGAAAAGAAAATGTTTTTTCTTCATTAACTCCCGGACAAACAATTATAAAAATAGTAAAAGATGAAATGACATCTATTCTTGGTGAATCATCAACTGAATTAAATAAAGGCAAAGACTTTCCTACTAAATTAATGTTAATTGGGTTACAGGGTGTAGGAAAAACAACGACTGCAGCCAAGCTAGCATTACATTTGAGAAAATTAAAAAATTCAGTATTGATGGTTGGATGTGACCTTCAAAGACCCGCAGCAGTAGAACAACTTATACAACTAGGAAAAGAATTAAACATCGAGGTCTATAATAAGAATAATGAAAATTCATCTCCTATTTTAGTTGCAAAAGAAGCCCTAAAATATGCAAAAGAAAAAAGAATCAATTATGTTATTTTTGATACAGCAGGTAGATTGGCTATTGATGAAAATTTGATGAATGAATTAATGGAAATTAATAAAGAAATTGATTCAGATGAAGTGCTATTAGCACTGGATGCTATGACAGGTCAAGATGCTGTTAATTCTGGAAATGAATTTAATAAGCATATCCCTATATCAGGGATAATATTAACAAAAATGGATGGAGATGCACGAGGAGGAGCTGCATTATCTATGAAATCTGTTACTGGAATACCTATAAAACTCGTTGGTACAGGAGAAAAACCAGATGAAATTGAAATATTTCATCCTGATAGAGTTGCTTCGAGAATATTAGGTATGGGTGATGTAGAAACACTAATAGAAAAAGCTCAAAAAGAATTTAATATTGATCAGGTAAAAAATCTTGAAAATAAAATAAAGAAAAACCAATTTGACTTGAACGATATGCTTCAACAATTTCAAAGCATAAAAAAAATGGGATCTATGACAGATTTGTTGGGAATGATTCCAGGTTTAGGTTCAATGAAAGGTAAAATTAATTCAAATGATATAAGTGATGATAAGTTGAAAAAAGCTGAATCGATCATATATTCAATGACTCCTTATGAAAGAAGTAATCCCGAATCGATAAATGGATCTAGAAGGAATAGAATCGCGAACGGCTCTGGTACTAATATTACTGAAGTTAACCAAGTATTAAATCAATTTAAACAAATGCAAAAAATGATAAAGCAATTTTCAGGACCTAATGGTAAAAGAAATATTATGCAAATGTTTAACAAAAAATAAAGGAAAATATAATGAGTAAAATAGCACACTTAAGAGTCTATCCAATAAAAAAAGGAATGGAATCAAAATGGATAGAGTTGTTTAGTAAAAAACTTGTCCCTGAAATGAAAAAAGCAGGAATTGTTGTAGAAACAGCCTGGATGGATAAAGAAAATTCCAAATTTATTTGGGTAAGGTCTTATGGTTCAACTGAAAAAGACATTGAAGTGAAAGAAAAATTATTTTACGAAAGTAAATGGTGGAAAGAGAATGTAAATTTTGTAAGAGGCCACTTAGGAGAAAATAGAGAGATTACTATTATTTACTCAATCTAAGCTAGATCCATTAAGGTCAGAATAACCATTGATTGCTTTATCAGCACTCATAACATTTTTATTTTCGAACTGAATTTTTTTTATTTCAAGAAGTCTATTTTTCGTTGAAACATAAATTTTTTTATCAATAAATTGAACTAATCCAGGTTTTTCTATTGAATCAATTTGCGTCTTTATTACATCGATAATTTTTATTCTTTTATTATTCCAAAATGTGAATGTTCCCGGCCATTTGTCATATGCTCTAACTTTTCTTATTATTTCAATATCATTCTCATTCCAATTTATTTTTCCATCAATCTTATTAATTTTTTTTGTTATAGATGCTTTATTATTATTTTGAGATATGAAGCGTTGGTTTCCCTGTTCAATATTACGTAAAATGCCAGGAAGCATATCTGAGCCCATCTTAAAAAGTTTTTCCTGTAACACACTTGCTGAATCATTTTCACCTATTGAAACTTTATGAGATTTTTCTAAAATAGGGCCGGTATCCATATTTTCATCTAGCTTAATTATTGTAACACCAGTGAACTTTTCCGCTTCTAAAATAGCAGAGGCTACAGGACTTGGACCTCTAAATTTTGGTAGTAATGAAGGATGAATATTTATAACACCATATTTTGGGATTTCTAAGATTTTCTTTGGTATTATTATGCCGTAAGAAGATACTATAAATATATCTGCATTCGCTTCGCTCAAGTAATTTATTATTTCATTATTATTTTTTAATGTATTAGGTTTTTTTATATTTATTTTATTTTTAATGCCATATTTTTCTACTGATGTAAGATTAGTCTTTAGACCTCTTCCTGAGGATTTTGATTTTTTTGTAAATATTGCAAAAATTTCAAAATTATTATTTTTCAAAATATCTAGCGTATATATTGAATCTTCAGTTGAGCCAAAATAAATAATTTTCATAAAATTAATGTTAGCAGATTTTTGTCTTACTTTAAAAATTCATTAAATTTTCAGTGAGCGGTTGGGAAATATTTAGGGCTTTAAAACTAGGTATTTTGTTGTTTCAAACTAAAAAGATTGGATTTTAAAAATTAATCCTGGGAAATTATTACAAAATTTCTCATTTTTAACTTTTCATCTTATTTTTTTTTTGTAGAAATATGGTAAATTTTTTTCAATAACTAAATTAATTATTAAAATTTTGAATGATGCTTCAACCATGATTCATAATATTATTAATTTTTTATCTATATTATAAAAAA
>CERB01050009.1_pt1 | contig 18515 bp, 16 predicted proteins | sample 356271 | NCBI WGS metagenome assembly CERB01 (sample SAMEA2621155, study PRJEB7988) | marine metagenome | isolation source: saline water (ENVO:00002010), including
CAATTATATTTGGTTGGATTTCGATAGTGCCGACTCAATGATCACTTTCCAACAGGAGAAGGAACTTCTACGCTCAGCGAGAAGGCACATTCAGCATACAGGCAAGGCAGCATGATTCCACAAGCCAGTCAAAACAGCCAATCTATTGCGGCAGCAGTAAGCGCCAATACGATTAGAACCCCGAATAAATCGTGCAATACCTTGAAGCTCATCATTAACTTTCTTTTCGAAGTTAGGTCCGACCAACTCGTTACAGAATTCTCACCGATGAAATGTGCAGCTATGTACTTGTCAAACCAAGACACTGACTCACTACTCGCGCTTTCCCAGGGGCGTCCATAGGACCTCTTCCTCATCAGACATTCTTGAGACCCACCTCCCCAATACGAACATCCAGTCCGACAGCCTGTTCAGGTAGCAAATGACCTCACCTCTCACGGAGTCCCCGCCACCCGTCTCACGCAGTGAGCAAGCGTGCCTCTCAGCCCTCCTAGCAACCGTTCTAGCTACATGGAGGTTAGCTACTGCCGGGGAGCCAGTTGGCATGATGAAAGACTCCAGCGGCTCTAGATCCTCAAGCCATGAATCCATCTCCTCCACTAGCCTGTCGCACTCCTTGACTCCCACTAGGGCCATTTGTGGCGGAAGCTTACCCGGGCTGCAAGAACACTCTCCCCCGACATCGAAAAGCTCCTGTTGCACCCTCCCAAGAACCTGATCTACCGCCCTCTTGGATCCCTCTGGAAGGCCATCGCTCCTATTCAGCTCCATTCTGACCACACCTATTTGGGAGTTAACTTCGTCAATCGTCCCATAGAGCCTGACTCGAGGATGCTCCTTGCCTACTCTCGTCCCATCCAGAAGACCAGTTTCTCCCCCGTCTCCTGCGCCGGTGTGTACCTTCGTGATACGAACCATCGAACCCTGCGGCCGGGTTTGGTGATATCAAAGTCCCCGACGTCACAATTGTTCCAGAGACTCCCGTATAGCCACCTTCCAGGACTCGTCAACCGACTCCCAGCCCCCTAGTTTCTCCAATTCAGCCCCATGAAACGACTCCTTGTCAGCGTTCCCCTTGTACTCGTGGATCATCGAAAGCGCTGCATGACTCATCGCAGTCAGCCAACGGTCCTCAGTGTCCCATGACTTCTCGAAGTGGGAGATGGCGCCATTCGGGCCATCGATTAGCCCTCTCCTGACTTGCCTCAGTCCTGATTTTGACCAGGACAGCCCCTTGACCCCTATGACAAGTCCACGGAAAGCCAAGTATATCTCAAGCATCACGATTAGGGAGGCTAGCACGAACGACCCTATTTGTTCCCACTGCCCTGAATCAGCCCATCTTTCTGAGAGCAGACTAATTGTTCCCACACACATTAGGATACCACCAAAAGGAGCCAGAAGGACGTCCTTGTGAGTGACGGTCATGTGCCTAACGCCAACGATCACGGCGGTCCCTCCGACCAGAGCAGCGGTGATAGCTGGAACAGATTCAGAGGTGGGTCTTGGCGCCGTGCTTGATATCCAAAACACCACAGATATCAGAATCAACAGATAAGCAAACCTTCCGCTAACTTCCGGGAACGGCTGATGTCTGCTATAGGAGAGAACCCCTATCCCAACAACCAGGAATAAACCGATCCAGAACATCATCACAATCACTCGCTCTCGAAACCGCCTTTCCACCCTGGCTCCCAGAAATCTTCATCGTCAAGCCACGCTATCCACTCTTTCTCATCGGCTCTGAGTAGTCTGAAAGCCCTCCTGTCCAGACCCTGTAGGAGGGCATCGTCAACCTCTCCTTTTCTGTGGGAGTCAGTCCACTCAACCTGCATCTCCCTGACCCTACTCTGTCCCATGGTGGGATTATTGTAGTTCTTCTCGCAAATTTCTCTGAGATCCTGTATCCAAGCCCTAGCTCCTCTCATATGAGGGTCATTTCCGGCGGGTTCACGCCTCTTTCCAAACGGCCACCATCCCATCTCAGTCATCCCTTCGACGAGGACGAGTTTCTTGATGCTTTGCGAACCTATCAAGGAGTGCACCCCTTCACCACTCCATGGCTCGTGTAGTCGTCCATCTTCATGGCAGGCCTAAGGACGATGGAGCTAGGTTGATGATTGACACATACGCCAAGAGAGTATTGCCCAGGGGAATCAGGCTGGAGTTTCACTCAGGGAGGCTATCCCCGGAGCAATACGAAGAAAGAATCAGTTCGATTGCAGGAGATGTAATCATCCTTGATGAAGGCGGCAAACAAACATCAAGCGTCGAGTTCGCTAGAACAATCCAAGCGTCCTCGATTTCAGAAAGGACACTCAACCTAGTCATCGGGCCTGCCGACGGCTTTACTCCGATGACAAAGGAGAAGCACCCCTCAATATCACTCTCGGCGATGACGTTCCCCCACGAATTGGCCGCAGCGATACTATTGGAACAGGTATACAGGGCCTGTGAAATCAATCGGGGGACCTCCTACCATCGCGAATGATACTCAAACACCACGCTGATACTTTCTGCCAATTATCGGGCGCTGTTTCATAAGTAGAACCAGCGTATCGAAGACATCTAGGTGGTCCTATGACAGTTGGAGCTGGTAATATAGAGAAGAATGAGAATCCGAGGAAGGCACTTTCTGCGATAATGATGGTAGCGATAATGCTCTTCAGTACGCAGATGTACTCCTTCCAGGATTTTGAGAAATACGATGAAGAGGAATCAGTTTGGGGAGATGTAGCTAAGAGGACTGCATTTCAGCAATTTGATCAAGCAGACGGACCAATGGCAGGGGGTTCACAAGGCCAGCCAGCGGCTGAGAACCCCTTCCGTCATGAGCAGTTCATCAACCCATCCTATCACGACCCAATGTCAGTGTATGGAAAGATCTCCGATCCCTCGGCATTGAACCTAGATCCCAGCTACGGCTTCTTCCTAGAGGAGACGAATGCCGAGGACCACGACAACGACGGCATCGATGATTTGAACGACTTAGACGACGACAACGACGGCATCAATGACCTAATCGAAATGTTCGATGGGTGCATAGGGACCCACCAGTTCGACCACGACAACGACGGCGTCCTCGACGAGTTCGACTGGGACGACGACAACGACGGCATCCTCGAGGGGCCAATTGACTACTCCCAAGGAGCAGACCCACGCAACGTCTCGATGGACCGTTACGTAGTCCCCTCAACAGTCCACCCATGGACTGGTACACCTGTGGGTGTAGGATATCGAGTGGATCAGAACCCAATGGATCACGACAACGACGGAGTGACTGACGACGACACCGATGGCTCAGGTCCAGACTCCTACGACGAGGATGATGACAACGACGGAAGGATAGACCAATTCGTGTGGCCCTGTGACTTCGACCAAGACGGAACCCAGGACTACTTCGATGACGATGACGACAACGACGGTGTCGTGGATCTCTGGGATGAGAACCCATGGAACAGCCTACTGACAGGAAACATCTCCACCTCGGCGTCTCTCTGGGATAGCGCTAGAGTGGTCGCTAACACGTCCTACATGGACTACGTAGGAGGGGTAGACTTCGTCGAGAGGGAGAAGGCATGGCACCCGAAAAACGGAACCCAAGCATTCACCGAGATTTTTGATGGGGACCTCGATGGGGACGGGATTCCAAATTTCCTCGATCCCGACAACGACAACGACGGGACCCCTGACTCGGCAGACACCGACGACGACAACGACGGCCTAGCCGACATGTACGACGTCGACGACGACAACGACGGAATTCCGGACACGTGCCTCCAAACCGACACCAACGGAGATGGCCAAGGCGACTACCCTAACAATCACAACATCACCACTCCCGGAAGGGAATGCGAGATTGACTATGACCGTGATCTCGACGACGACAGATACCGTCCTATAGATCAGGACTACGATCTGGTTTGGGATTGGATTGACACAGATATGGGTGGATCAGAGTTCCCCGACAACCCAGTTGGCTCCCCAATAGCAATTCCTGGGAACATACCCTTCGACCTCGATGACGACGGAGTGACTAACGAGGAGGACCCGTTCATGAACGCTAGCGAGGACCTAGTGGCAACATGGAACTGCCCCAGCCTATCGAACCCCAACCCCGTTAACTCGGACCCCCGATGTTTCACTGAAAGGAAGTCGTACACCGGAAACAACGACTGGGACGGCGACGGAATAAACAACTGGGAGGACGTCGATGACGACAACGATGGAATTCTAGATTGGCTCGACATAGACCCGAACTGCGATCTTGACGACGATAACGACCTCCACTTGCTAAACGGCTCCAAGTTCCGGGATGACGGCCCTAACGACATAGATACCGACGTCGACGGAGACGGCCTCGCGAACGACGAGGATTGGGACGACGATAACGACGGTCTTTCCGACTACTACGACCCAGATGACGGAAACTGCGGATTTGTTGACAATGACAACACCGACCCCTTCACCGGCCAATCATACTCCCACAGCGATGGCGATGCAATAGACGGCTCAGATGACGGCCAGATTTACGCTGCAGACATTGGTCACCCATTCTATTGGAACCTATCTTGGATGTTCAATCCGTTTTCCGTCGAGAACAAGTTCGTCCTCAACTACAACGGTTACGATGACACGGCAGTCCCACTAACCAATGGCAAGGTCCCACAGATGTACTGGTACGTGCTGATGAAGTGGAGCCCATGGAATGGTGACAACTTCTTCGACATTGACATTGATGGCGACTCTCTCATCAATGGAATAGACACTGACCAAGACGCCGACGGCCTACCAGACTGGTGGGATCAAGACGAAGGCAATGATGGCGTCTTAGATGTCAATGACCCCAAGATGGGTGGATCCCACGACGACAATACTTGTGGTGCCACACTAATTTGGGCGGTTCTTCAGGGAGTAGCGGAGGACCATGCGTGTGGTTTGGCTTACTCATGGCTCTTTGGATATCCAATATTGGATGCGACCCAGACCGGCCAACTGATTTACACTACTCCATATAGCACCAGACCCGACCCTGACCAGGACGACGGGGCATACACCGGAAACAACTCCAACGGACAGTGGACATGCAACAAGAACTGCTTCTGGTTCACATTCGACCCCGGGAGCAACCCCAGTCCGACGGCAGCCGTTTCCTACAACCAGATCAAGAACAACAGAGACCTGTTTATCGCATACATCGGCCTGAACAACGGCTTATTCCAGTGGACTGCTGACAGCAATGCCAACTTCTTCCCGGACGAAGTTGCGGATTTATTGAACAACGACGTCGATCCCGATGACGACTGCGGTGCCCCCGTTACAGGTAACATGGACCCGCAGTGCATGTTCAATGACACTGCGGATTTGGATGATGACTTCGACGGGGTGTATGACCATTGGGACATCGACGATGATAATGATGGGATATGGGACTACTTCGAAGTCGATAGCAACGACGATCTCGATGACGACGCTGGGACCGAACCGCCGGGCTCGTTCTTCACAGGGTCAAACTGCGATGACAACGACGACGATGGTACCGATACTGATCCGGACGAAGACGGCTGGTATCAGGCAGTCTGGGACAAGGGAGTGTTAGGTCAAGGATTGATGTCGCCCAAGTACTACGATGTTGACAACGACAACGATGGAGTTCCGGATGGCGAGGACCCGGATGACGACAATAACGGGATTCTGGACTCAGCCCAGGAGCTACTCTGCTTCGTCGGAGAGGAGCAGAGCCCATGGGACCACGACAACGACGGCGTTCCCGACGGCAAGTCAGAGGATGATTGGGATGCCGATGGGCTAGTCAACGTAATCGAGATGGCAGGCGCCACTCCCTTCATTTCTCCATGGGACCACGACAACGACGGTCTCAGGGACGATATCGATGAGGACGACGACGCCGATGGAATGCTGGACGAGGACGAAGTAATGCTTTGGCCTACCAGATTCGATTCCGAGTCGACCAACCCATGGGACCACGACGACTTCGGGAATGGTTCCGGAATAGCAAACCCATCTGACCCCAGCACTGGTCCGGATGCAATAGACAACGACGACGACGCGGACAACAGGACCGACGTTGATTGGGACCACCTCGAGGAGGACTGGAACCTATCTTCTGACTGGGACCACGACAACGACGGAATACTGGATGAGGATGACAAGATACCAACGAGAATAACGCTAACCGCGGACTCAGTACTGTGGCTAGATGCACTCTACCCTGCGAAGTTCAATGGAACAGTCAATTGGCTGGATCCGGTTCAAGGCGTTTTCACGCCTGCCCCTGACTTACCTGTCCAAGTACACATTGACTGGGCCGCTAATGGGACCAAGGCACTGGAGACAATCAACGTCCTTACCGATGAGAATGGAAACTTCGAGGTTGGACAGTACCTGTTCCCTGAGGACCTGGCCGTAGGTCCCAACACGACTTACGACATCTACGCTGAAGTAACTGAGATGTTCATTCACGACGGCGCAACAACGGAGCCAGTACCTGTGGAGATAAGGGCCAACACGACCATAGATTACGTGGCTTGGACCTACTTCAGAAGTGACGAGCAGCCTCTGTTTGTGGATTACAAGGTACATTACGCCGCCGATTGGGAAAGAGGCATTTTCGACAACAAACTACCACATGCTCCGGTTTCTTTCACCGTTTCAGGAGGGCCATTCGGAAACACCACACATCCAACCGTTTTCGACGGCTATGGATACGGTTACAGGGCGGACTCAGGGGGTTGGGTATCTCTGACATTCGTTCAAACGGCTGGAAGCCAGGGAATCTGGAAGCAAGTCCAGTGGAACTCAACCATGGACAACGGCCCAGGCTCCGTACCCGGTGGCTATGAGGAGATTGTTTGGAACGAGTTCTCAAAGTCACACAATGTGGTTGGAAGGTACAATTACACTTCGACAAGCTTGCCGATTGGCGATTATGCGTTCATTGCCTTCTCGAGGCCCGATCTCGGCTCTGAGCTTCCATGGCCATACCTGGAGGGCAGCGACACAGAGACCTTCTACATCCGTTCGATGCATAGGATGTATGTGGAAGCAGACATCATCACACCCTCGACAAGGCCAGTTTACTTCTGGGACTCAACTCAGTTTACAGGCTCGTCATTCGGAGCATGGAGGGCGCTATTCCACGCTCCTTCCCTATCCAATGCTAACCTGGACTACTCTGAAGTGAGCCTAGGCAAACAATACTCGATGCTTTGGGATGGGGACCCACAGACACTGACAGGCGAGGCGGCAAACCTCAGGCCATTCCTATCCTCCAATGGCACCCATTGGTTCATTGCAATGCAGAATGGCGGCGACTTCAATGTCCCACCATGTGGCCCGGTTGACCCACTGGACCCCCAGAGTGAGGTTCGCTGTGAGATAGTTCCAGAGATGTTCACCGGGGAGACTCTGAGGGTAGTCGGTTCCGTATGGAATCGCACTATGACCCCATGGCCCTATGACCCCATGGCACTACAAGTCGACGTAGACGGCAACGGAGTATTCGCCGGCTCGACGGAGACAGGGTATGCAAGAGTCCCAGACATGGTAAACGGAGTGGCGCAGTTCGATTACAATTGGACATGGTACTCCCAGTACTCAGCTGGAGTTTACGGAATTAGGGCTGACTTCACTAACTCGAACTTCTACTTCACTGGAAACCAGACCACGGTCCTCGCACCTACAGGGGCTTATGTGAACGTCTCTGTCATAGGCACGACAGACTTCCAGTACAACACAATACCCCGTCTGTACAGAGGGCAGAATGTCACCATAGAGGCGAGGCTGATAGACAACGCCTACCAGCCTGTAAGGGACGCCCCGATAAACTACACATGGTCCGCCGACAACTCCGCTGGAGTCGCAATCACAGACAACAACGGAGTTTTCAAGGTCAACCTGACCATCGACGAGTTCCACGATCTAGGGAACTTCTCCCTTGGTTATACATACCCCGGCGATCCGTTCAGGCAGGGAAGCACATCAGACACATATCTCTGGGTGGTGTCAAGGACATATGTCAGCCTCCAAAGCACGACCCCCAACATTAGGCAGGCAGGAGATATTTGGGAATTCTCGGGCCAGGTTACTGATGACAATAGAACCGCATTCGAGAAGGACCTAGGACAAGCACTCGACGGCTGTGACGAGAACGGTGGCGAGGTCCTCCTGATAATGGAAGGGACCGACTTCGAGGACAGGACTCATCGTCAGATTATTGACACACTGTGCCCGAATGCAGGTACCATCCATCATGAGATGCTACTCGACCCGCAGCTCTTGCGAGACGATCCCGACTCATTCTTACCGGACGGGTTCGGTCCAGTGAACGTCATATTGAGATTCGCTGAGAACCTACCTCACGAGGGCTGTGAGCCACTCGATCAAGAAATGCTAGCCACCTCTGGGGCATGGGATCCGTGCACTCAAATTGTAAACAGTGATCACTATCGCAAGGTGATGCAGTTCCAGGTGGATGGATTCAGTCTTATTGGAAGAACTGACTTGTCAGTGGACGACCAGATTGTATACACCTCAGAGATTGACCCGACTACGGGTCAGCCAATAGAGAAGCCAATGATTGTCACTGGACAGCTACAGGACGAACTCGGGGCCAACCTATCCAACAGGGCAATCAGGGTGACATACGAGATGATAGACGCCGGGCTCGGCGTTGTTTCATGCCTCCCAGGCACAACTGACGCCAACGGACTGTTCGACATTATTTGCCCCCTGACCGGAGTTCAGGCAGGACAGGCCAGAGTGAACATCCAGTTCAACTCCTACGAGAACAACGACAGGTTCAGGTACAGCAACGCCACGTCAACCAGAGTATTCCCGGTTTTCTCCAACTCCACCACCCAGATACTCGAAGTTGGCCCATTCAGGTCAGACGTCGACACTTTCACGTTCCAGAACGGGTCAGTATTCCCCGTTCTTTACTTGAAAGAGTCATTCCACGTCGAGGCATTGCTAACTCAGGTCAATGGGAATCCGATAGGTGGAAAGTGCCTCAACATCTACATCAACCCAGAGACAAACACTAGGCCAATCGCCACCATGACCACTGAAGACGGAACTGGTTGGGTGAAGTGGTTCTCCGGGGATCCCGATGACAACCCGAGCCGTCGAGGGGTCGAACCAGACGGAGAGTCCTTGGAAGGATTCAGGACGCTGAGGGTAGCGTATGAACCAGAACGAGAGCTGCCCGGGGGATGCCGAGCCGAGACCACACCAGTCGTAAACAGCTCATTCATGGACATCGAGGTCCTAGTGAGAAGCAGAGTCGACATCCTTCTCAAGAACCACTGGGCGGATCCAGTTGGATACAGTGTAGGTGACAATATCACAGGCTCCGTAGCCATACTCAGGGATAGATTAGACGTCGCCGTTCTAGGGGAGACTGTAATTTTCAGAATCCAATACTGGAATGGCTCAGGTTATGTGAACACCCAGCCGATTTACGATGTCACAAACGAGCAAGGGGTTGCCGACTTCCAGTTCATGTATACTGGGAACGATATCCCCGGGCAGGTCGAATGCGAACAGGGAGGACCCTGTGCTGTGAACGGACAATGGAGAGTAACGGTAGAATTCCAGGGATCCTCTTTCTTCCAGGAAGAGACCTTGGAAAATACCCCGTTGATCAGAATGGACACTACGGTGGCTGAAGGTGAGACCAGCTTCTTCACAGCCCAAGTAACAGTGGTTCTTCTGATAGCATTGTCATTCGCCTTACTTATCGGCGCGATAATGTACAGAAACTACGCTGAGAGAAGGAGAATAGAGATCATCCGCGGAATACTGACTGACTCCCTGATGTCCCTAAAGGCATCTAACGACTACATTCAGACAATCTTCAACTGCTACAAGGACCTAGTGAGGTACTTCCGCTCCAGAGGGGCCATGAAGAAGGTGTACGAGACCACAAGGGAGTTCGAGGACGCCCTGAACTCAATGCTGGGAGGAATAGCTCCACCAGAGGATCTCGACGAGTTCTTCGCGATCTTCGAGGAAGCCAGGTATTCGGACCACGAAATCGGGTCCGACCAGAGGGACCGAGCAATAGCAACTCTTCAGTCAATCATCAGCCACATGACATCATCCCTCGGTGATAGCATGCTCATGAGGACGTCATCAAACGAGTCAGAAATGTACAGCTCGGTCACCAAGGCCGGCGAGTTCATCGACTCAGAGGGCCAAGTAAGGCTTGCTGGAGTTGACGAGGATAACCCCGACGATAACTTCAGAATCTGATTAGTTGTTGCGAATTTACCGAACCAGTGCCCTTTGGCCGGCCGCGCACGCCCCTACGGGGCGCCCGCAGCATTCATAACACGGCCTCAGGTGGCGCGGCTACCCGAGTAACGTCGAGGGAGTCATATGAGTAAGCAGAACAGAAAGACCAACCAGTCCCTTGTCGCCTTGATTGGCGACCTGAAGGAGCAGAGCAGGTCCACCGGTTCGGCACTGTGGCGAGACGTAGCGCTTAGGCTGGAAGCCAGCCGAAGCAACTGGGCTGAACCAAACCTAAGCCGACTGTCGAGGCACGCCGCCGACGAGACAATGATTCTCGTCCCTGGAAAGCTACTCGGCAGCGGAGATGTAGAGGGTAAGCCTAGCGTCGCCGCCTACAGTGTAAGTGCCGGAGCTAGGACCAAGATTGAGGGCGCAGGAGGACGCGTCTTGACCATCAGGGAATTGATGAAGGAGAACCCTGAGGGCAAGGAGGTGAGGATCCTTGGATAATTCGAGCACTTTGGTATACGACGCCAGCGATAAGGTGCTTGGCCGATTGGCCAGCCACGTAGCCTCTGAGATGCTGACGGCAAGAAAGAATGGAGGCCAGCAGCGCGTAATCATCCTAAATGCAGAGAATGCGATAGTTTCGGGGCCAAGGAAGAGAGTCCTAGGGGACTACAGGGCCAAGTACAAGCTGAACCACGCGAGGAAGGGCCCATTCTTCCCAAGGATGCCAGATCAGATTCTGAAAAGAACGGTTAGAGGGATGCTGCCCTACCAAAAGAACAGCAGCGGCCGCAACTCTCTCAGAGATTTGAGAGTCATGATAGGAACCCCCTCGAACCTCAGTGGAGAAGAGCTACCGGACGGACACTCGTGGGGAGACACAGCAGGAATCGACCGGCCTCTTCCGCTCAAGTTCGTCCGATTGGGAGAGATCAGCTCTGCCCTAGGAGTAGACTCAACAAGATGGGAGGCTGAGTGATATGGCAAGGAAGAAGGCAAAGAAGGTGGCAGTGAACACCAGTGGCAAGAGGAAGACCGCAGTTGCCAGAGCCACAGTAAGAAAGGGCCAAGGTAGAGTCAGGGTCAATGGCGAACCGATTCACATTATGGGGCCGAGCCTAGCGCAAAGAAAGGCCCTGGAGCCTGTACAGATCGCCGAGGCGATGAACCGACTAGGAGACGTAGATGTAATCGTGAACGTCGATGGCGGCGGTCAGATGGGACAAGTCGATGCAATCCGAACCGCAATCGCCAGAGGGCTTGTGAAATGGAACGGTGGAGCCGAAGGTGACGACGAGGAACTACGCGATGAGTATCTCAGATTCGACAGAAGTTTGCTGGTAAACGACCCCAGAAGGAAGGAACCCAAGCATCAAATGGGTCGCGGTGCCCGGAAGAAGTGGCAGAAGTCGTACAGGTGAGGTGAAGAAGATGATTATTCCAGTAAGGTGTTGGAGCTGCGGCAAGGTTATCGCACACGCATACGAGGGCTACAAGAACGCCGTTGCAGAAGGGGAAGACCCAAGCAAGGCAATGGACGACGCAGGACTCGAGAGGTACTGCTGCAGGAGGATGTTCTTGGGCCATGTCGAGCTCATTGACGAAGTCGCCCCATTCAGCATACCCAGAGAGCAGTGATGTATCGACAGGGCTTTGATGTGCGACTCGTGCGCACAGTTCCCTAATGGGGCCTGTAGGTTAGCTTGGCCTATACTTCGCGGCTGGGGGTCGCGCGACCCAGGTTCAAATCCTGGCAGGCCCACCACTCCTCCATCCAGAGGAAAAAATACCGATTTTGCCCCTCTTGTCCCGACTATAACCGCAGGTTCAAGGGGGCACCCCCTCCTCGAAATTCATGGTGGGAGCGCCCTCAGATGGCCCCGGGAACAAGGCGCGTATAGAAGAGCTAGCGAAGCTCATAGCGCACCACTCAAATCTCTACTACAACGAAGCGTCCCCGGAGATTAGCGATGCAGAATTCGACGAAATCTGGGATCAGCTGAAATCTCTGGATCCTGATCACCCACAGTTGTCGAGAGTGGGGTCCGACCCCCCTCCTGGATCAGTAAAGGTGGACCATGAGTTCCCTATGCGAAGCCTCGACAAGGCCAACAAAGAGGAAGAGGTCAGGCACTTCGTTTCCCAGACAACGGCAAATGGCCGCAGGTTCGTCTGCCAACCCAAACTCGATGGCTCCGCCCTCTCTCTCGAATATCGTAGAGGGAGGCTGGTAAGGGCCGCCACCAGGGGCAATGGGACTAGGGGGGAGGACGTCACAGCAAATGCCCGGAGAATCCCAAACGTCCCAGAGTCAGTTGAATGGGGCGGCGACTGCCATGTCCGAGGCGAGGTTGTCATGCCTCTGGATATTTTCAATACGAAATACTCAGACATAGCCCCCAATCCCCGAAACTTAGCTGCTGGCTCTCTGAGGCAGAAGCATATCGACGCAGGAAAGGGAAGGGCCGAAGACCTAGAATTTCTGGCCTATGGTGTCGAGTTCCCCTCTGAATCAACTAGGCATCCAGATAGTCCTGAGCCCCCAGCTTTCGCATTCGACTCAGAGGTCATCTCATGGCTTGAGTCAATCGGAATTCGAGCTGCTGGAAATGAAGTCGTGTCGGGTGATGACGACCAAGAAACAGCAGACTCAATCCTAAGGGTGACCAGAAGGTGGACCGATGAAAGAGACAATGCAGCATGGGAGCTTGATGGCGTCGTAATAAAACTCGACAGACTGGATAAAAGGAAACTTCTGGGGCGGACCGCGCATCATCCCAGATGGGCCCTGGCTTGGAAATTCCCGCCGGAAGAAGCAACAACTGTGCTAATGGGCGTCGAGTGGCAAACTGGCAGGACCGGAAACGTAACCCCCGTCTCCAAAGTCGCTCCAGTGGTCGTCTCAGGAGTTACCGTGGAAAACACCACCCTCCACAATCGCGGTGAAGTAGAACGGCTGGGGATAATGATCGGCGACAAGGTCAGGGTGGTCCGCAGGGGGGACGTCATCCCCAAGATCGTGGAGGTTCTCGGTCCCGCTGTGGATTCAGACCTATCCGGAAGGAGGCACTCAGACGGCACCCCCTTTGCTCACGCACTCCCCCCAAGGACGAATGTATCAATGCCCACAGAATGCCCTCGATGCCAGACAACCCTGATCGAGGATGGGGCATTCATTAGGTGCATGAACCTGAATTGCCCCTCCAGACTGGAAAGGGCCATCCTCTACTGGTGCAGGAAACTGGAAATGGACGGCATAGGGGAGAAGCTAGCAGAGCAGTTGTGCTCAACAGGACTAGTCTCAAGCTTAGCAGACCTATACAGGCTAAGCGAGAAAGACCTCCTGGGTTTGGAGAGAATGGCCGAGAAGTCGGCTAGTAACATCCTGGACGAGCTGGAGGCCAGCCGTTCCATGACCCTGAGTAAATTCATCGCTGCTCTCGGCCTTCCCAGGATTGGACCCGAAATCGCTTCACTCGTTTGCTCCGAGGTCAGAACGGTGGAAGAACTGATTGAGATGATGGAAAGCAGAGACCAATCAATTCAGAGACTAACTTCCATAGACAGGATAGGTGAAACGGTAGCAGCGCTACTCTTGGATGGAATCGCCGAAAGAAAGGACGACATCCTCGACCTCTACTCACAACTAGAGATAGTAGAGGGAGAGGACACGGGGCAGGAAGGCCTGCTATCGGGAAGCACCTTCTGCATCACGGGCACCCTGAGTAGGCCGAGGAAAGAGATAGCGCTATCGATAAAATCGGAAGGAGGGAAGATATCTTCGTCCGTTTCAGGCAAGCTGGACTATCTTGTAGCGGGGTCGGCCGCAGGATCGAAACTGGAAAAGGCCAACAGGCTAGGAGTAAGGGTGCTATCCGAGGAGGACTTGGACAACCTACTTGGAGGGGCAATACTGGAAAACCTACCCGAAGAGAGGCAATCGACACTCGGAGAGTTCTGACTATCCATACATTGTACTGGGCGGACTAACAACATCATTCTCCGAGTTCAAACTCAGCGCCATCATCTCCCTGATCTGGGCCTCAATCCTCTGGGCTTCTTCCAATAGTGGCTCCGGGTCAAGCTGGACAGCCGGAAGCAAGCCATCTAGACACTCAATTATTCGTGCAGCGGCCCGCGCGTCTGGAATTCCCCCTCCGCCGAATTCACCTCCTGATTCAGCTAGTATTGCCAGAGAATCAACCCTCCTCCTACGGCTCTCCCCTAGCATCACACCAGTCATTCCTCCGACTACCCCCTGCTTGAGAAGGGGGGCGCCAATCTGACTCAGAATTTCCTTGGCGGCCTCGGTCGACCCAATGCCAACCACGGAGTCTGGCGACTGATCCTCATCGAAAATTGAATGCTTCTGACCCTCTCCATGCGCATAAGAATCAATCATTATCGACGTTCCAGCACCAGAATCACCCATCCAATCCAGGATTTTACTAGCAATTGGGAGCTTCAACTCAGGGGAAATCTGGATTTCTGATGCGATCAATATCACCTTGTCGCACCGGTCCACGGTACAAATCGGCTCGCCCCCGTAGAATCGCATAGGTGGGAGGGGCATGCCATCTTGAACCAGGCAAACCGGAGGTAGTCCGGGGTGCCTTACCCCGCCAATCAGTTCCAAACCCAACTTGTCCACTAGGAAATGCGCCACTATGCTGCTGACAAATCCAACTGAAGGAAAGCAGTTGATGACTAGCGCGCCTGAGGCATTCGTTTCCTCATCAATGTCGATTACGGGGTCCGGGCTCATGGCCTCCAATGAGCGCAAGTGCTTCTAACTCTTGGCACACTCGCCACAGCACAGGAAGGCACCCGGGGGCCCAAATATGGATGAGAATTTTGTCGCGCACCAACTATCTCCCTCATCATGGAGCAGATACGAGGAATGCCCCCGAAAGTACTGGCTGTCCAGACAGAGACTCCCAAGAAAGGCCAGCATGCCAGCTGCCATGGGAACCGCCGTTCACAACTCCGTAGAGGATATCTGTAATCTGGATCTTTCAGACAGGGAAGGGCCAGAAGTCGGCTGGCTTCCACCGACTGCCAAGGCGATATTGGACCGCCATTGGGCCCTGGAGAAGGCAGCTTTCCTAGACACCCCACGGCACCCCAGGTGGAAAGATGAGATGATTACAAAGGCTCACGACGGACTTGTAGGGGCGCTAAACATCCTGTTCTCGAAGTCTAGGATGGAAAAGACCGCACTTTCTGAGGTATCCGTGGAAATGTGGAGAAAGGTCCAATCAATGGTTCTCTCCAATGAGGGGACGCTTGTGTCGGAGTGCGGTCGTCTCATGGGCAGATTGGACCTTTTAATCGCGGATTTGGACGAAGATGGGAACTCCATTGGATGGGTAGTGGCGGATCTCAAAACCGGAAAGCCACCGAAGATAGACCTCAATGAAAAGGTCAGTCGCCAACTCAGATTCTACAGAGACCTGATCAAACAAAACAACCCTGGCCACCCTCCTCTGCACGCCGAGGGATGGTACTCCGCCAATCAGACTGTCCACAGGGCAGAAGGCCCGTCAGTTTTGGATGATGCAATGACTGCATGGGAGGGAATGAGGCATAGTGAAACTCCACTTGAGGGAACACCGGATAGCCAATCATGCGGCTTTTGTGAGTGGAAAGCCTGGTGTCCCACTTGGTGGGCCGCACGCAGAGACGGAACTCTGCCCCCCGGGGGGGTTTTCAGGGACGAAGTGGTAAATCTGGTCAGGTTCGACCCGCAATCCGGAGCCGCCCTTTTCGAGAGGGCCCCCCCTCTGGGGGAGGATGGCGATGTAGGCAGGTCCGAGCAGAAGTTCGGCGCTCTTCTGAGAGACCAAGCCCTCGAACACATGAAAGAGCTCATCGATTCTGAACACGATGGCCCAATTTTCATTGGAAGTGCCAAGGCAGACGGCAAGGTCATGCATCTCGGAGATTGGTCCGAGATTCTTCCCTGGGCGCCCCTGTTGAAGTCAATTAGAGAGCGAATCTAGGACGTCGTCCAAACTACCCTCGAATTTTTCTGGGTAGCTCTTCATTATCTTCCACAGGAGAAGGAGCGTTGCACTAGCATCAGCTCCTGCCCTGTGTGCCCCATCGAGTGGTATGCCAAATCTTTGGCAGAGATCGCCCAATCTGTGCCTTCCTGGGACCATCAATCGCCTAGAAATAACTAGGGTGTCCAGTATTGCTCTCGGGACCGGCACCTCCACTCCGGCCCTCAAGCACTCCATCTCCAGAAACCTCCAATCAAAATCCAACACGTTGTGCCCTACAATTACCGAATCAGAAATCGCCTCTGACAAATCCCTGAAGTGACTCTCAAAAAGACCCGACCCCCTGACATCCGAGTCAGTAATTCCGTGTACCGCCGTTGCATTCTGCGGAATCCTCCTTCCCGGATTGACCAGCGACTGGATATTCATGTGACTCCCGTCTACATCACTACCCACCAGAGCGAACTCAACTACCCGTTCCGTCCTCGGGTCAAAACCAGTGGTCTCCAAGTCGAATCCAAGGACCCTCATTCCATCTAGCATCCCAGACACATACATGCGCCGTACCGCCCCTCCCATGAACCCTCTCAATCGCGTACTAGGCGTTGAACCACCCAACAGCCATATGAGTAGAAGTCCATGCAAGAGCACTGTGACTGGCACAACCAACTCCACTATCGCAATAGTAGTGATGATTCTGACAACCTCTTTGGCAGGATGTTCTGGAATAGGCAACTCTGCCCCAAATGCAAGGATAAGTGCAGACCAGACGGAGATCAATGTTGGTGAGACAGTCAATTTCGACGCCAGGGAATCATCCACCCCCAACCCAACCATAGTAGAAGAGTATCAGTGGGACTTCGGGGATGGAAACCAGAAGAACACCAAACAAGGAGTTGTTAGCCACACTTTCCTAAGCCCCGGGCACCATGACGTCAGAGTAACCGTTCTAAACGATGCAGGCGAGACAGACAGGGCCTCAGTCACGGTATTCGTAAACTCAGCACCCACAGTGGTCCTTGACATCCCTGGATACATCAGAGCAGGCGACACAGCGACACTGGACGCCAGCGACTCTTTCGACCCAGAGGGAGCCAGTATGGAGTTCATATGGGACTTCAACATAATGTCCGACTCAAACAACGACGGCGATCCATCAAATGACGCCGACTCGGTATCCGAAATAGCCGAACTTACGATAGACGAATCTGGAAACAGGACTGGTTCCATCACAGTCGTGGACGACAAGGGCGCCACATCCACCACGATTTGGTCACTAATGGTCACGTCTCGAACCTTCAACGTCGTTTGGGAGGAGCAGATTCTGGACTTCGAGTGGTCGGGCTACTTGGAACAGGGGCAGTCATTCACAATAGAGCACGAGCCAGGCCTAGGGGCCAGGGTGATGCAAGTTAACGCAACCCTCACCCTGGCAAGGGACCTCCTGCCGATAATGTGGCCCGAGGACAACTTCACTCTATCGATAGACATGCAGTCGGGGTGGAGCTCCTTCTCCTCCACACAGCAGGACAACGTGACACAGAACTCATCAGCCTCAATCGACAGGGGCCAGATGAATTCCTACCCAGAAAGCGGCTACACGGTGACATCAGACTCCAAGAGCGTCCTGGAAGCAGCCCTTCTCAACCAGGCCGGCGAGAGGTTCGGGCAGGGCACGTGGCAGTGGACAATCACGGCCGACCAGTGCGACCCGGATCTTCCGGTTGACGGCGTCGACCCCGACCAAGGAAACGACTGGGATTTGAGCGTGAGAGTTGTAGTCTTCGTTCTTAGGCTGAGTGAAGTGGGCTCTTGAGGAAGCGCCATCAGTGCGAAGTGCTTTGAACTCGACTTACGTGGGTACTAGCATGGTCAAGTCGATGGAGATCACCAAGGTCACAATACGCGACAAGCTGGTCATTGATGCCAACGTGCTGATGGAAGACCCCAGAGACTACGATTTCTCACCCAGAGCCTCCCTTGAGGGTAGCACCATCAGCATATTCAACGAGGGGGACGAAGAGTCCCCGACAAGCACCGATCTCGACTCCGAGCAAATGCAAATTGCCGAGAGGGACAGAGCACTGGAGCTCAGGGTCAAGTTCTCAGTTGAGGGTATGCACGGAATCCTCACTCACAAGACGAAGAACGTGAAGACAGGCCCCAACTCCAAGAAGCTGGCCGAACCAAGATGGAAGACAGTACTGCCAATCGTCATGTAAACTCTCAAAACCGTCGGGGTTA
>CERB01078056.1_pt1 | contig 18373 bp, 24 predicted proteins | sample 356271 | NCBI WGS metagenome assembly CERB01 (sample SAMEA2621155, study PRJEB7988) | marine metagenome | isolation source: saline water (ENVO:00002010), including
TTGGACGTTTCTACTATGTCTTCACCGTCCACAGGGGCCGTCTCGAGAGAGGTTTCGTCTTCGTCTGGTATTGTTTCATCATCACCACCGGTTATGATCTCATCGACTGTATCAGGGGTTGGACCTGGGGTTGGACCAGGGGTTGGACCCGGGGTTGGACCAGGGGTTGGACCAGGGGTTGGACCTGGGGTTGGACCTACTATTTCTTCAGTATCATTTTTTAATCTGACTGGTTTGATTATGAATTGGTATATAATCGCACATACGATTATGAATGATATGAACATTGCAATTATAGAACTTTGGTTCATGATTCTATATTATATTATACATTTATAAAAAATTTATCTCAACATACTATAAAACATGAGTGAATTAATGCTCGATGATAAAATTACAATGGATGACACAAATCCATTTGTTAATTTCATGCCCGGTTCAAGTCGACAACCACATGATTTTGGTGAATATAAAAGACCAGTAGACGAACCAGAAGAAGAACCATATAAAAGTCCGGCGTGTGATGTCGTGTCCAAAAATGTTGGAAGACTTGGACATAGAGAAGAAAAATGTGATTTATCTAGACCACTTCTTCCAGGAAGAAATATAGATAAAGGGTTTACGGATTTCGAGAGTCGTTATGACAACGTGGAAAAGGTAAAAGAAGCTATAAAAGCAGGTACAAATAATAACTTTATTATGAACTTAATTAGTTTATTGTGTCTGATTCTATTAATTGTAATGTTCTAAATAATCTATCAAGTGTTACCTGATTTGTAGATGTTTTTATAACATCTGGAAGTATATCCTTACATATTTCTTTTACGAGCTTTTTCTGCCATGAACACGTCTTATTTATAATTGGAGGTGAGAATGTTGGATCCAATATTTTTATCGAATTCATAATTCTTATGAGTGAATGTATATTTTTATTTTCGCACAAAGCGTTATCTAATGCAATCAAAGACATTTTACGTATAGTTTCGATTGTTTTAACAACCATTGTATCGAGAAACCTTTCATAACGAACGGAACCTTTACCGTAAATAAATTCACACGTAGTTTTTGTCATGAATGTATCGATTTTATCCTCATATCCGACACCATCTATATATTTAGAATAATGAATTTCAGTAATAGGACACCTTTTATCTATATCATAGATTTGGTAACACTGTTTTACGAATGCTGTCATGTATAAATGTATAAACACACATCTTTAAACCATTCCAAATTTCCTATCTGGTTTAAACTCAAGTCGTTTATCAAGTTCTTTTATTTCAGTTTCTTTCTTGGATTCTATACCTTTACAATCGTGAATTTCGAGAACTATACATCGTGAACAGAAACCTAAGTTACAATATTTACAGTCTATTGGTATTCCTTTCTTTTTACACTTAAAACACGGCATATATAGACAACCTAAGTTACCTTTAACTGATATTTTTTAAGTTAAAATGTATTCAACAATCGCAAATAATACATTTTCGTATTTTCTAACACTCAATGAGTTTAGAGAACGTTTAAAACAGGAACATCCCGAAATTGAACCATCGTGGATTAAACTAACAACAATAACAATGATTTCACAATTTAAACGTCCGATAAACATAAAATTCCTGAAAAAATTCTTTGATGAATACCATCTAAAATTATCGAGGGTGGATAAAAAAAAGCGTAAATTTATTTGGAGGATGAAAGACACGACATTTTATAATCAAATATCACTCGTTTATGAAGATTATCACAGTACAAAATCTGTAAAAGTCTTTCCAAACGGGAGTATTCAAGTCGCTGGGTGCGCAGATTTATTTGATTGTAAACGTGTTATTAAACAACTTTCGTATATGTTTAGTACAATCATCGGGAAAGAGTATATTATTCCGGAAGATACGTTTCGTGTTGTTATGATAAATTCAAATTTCAGTTTGAATAAAAATTTAAATCTTCTTCAGACAGCACAAAAATTTGAATCTGTTTTCAAAACATCGTTTGAACCAGATCGATATTCAGCCGTTAAAGTAAAATTTAGGCCATCGGAGGATATGAAAGAGATTACGACGAGTATATTCAGTACGGGTAAGATTATCATTACGGGTGCAGAAACACTCAAAGAGATTGCTTTTGCTTATAATATAATCGTATCATATATTCTCGATCATAAAAAAAGTATACTTACAACTGATGTCGACCCCATTAAAAAAGAGGTTTTCGATATAGCATCAGGGTATCCTATAAATCAAATTATAAAATCAGCCAATGATTTAGGGCATAAATCATGGGTCGACACAATTAAAAATAAACAAATTAATTTCTAATGTAATACTAATATATAAGATGTCTCAAAGACTTGGTATGGCCGACGGTCGATGCTTCACTGTAAACACTTCGAACCAATTACTCAACAACTATCTCATGAAACAAAATGGTATCACATTTGAGGATAACTATTCGTTTCGCAAAATGCTCCAGCAAAAAGGTCCAGAACTTTTGAAACCTGTACAAGATTTACAGGGTACCGAAAAATGTGGGTCGTGTGATAAAGCACTTCTCAAAGTACCAAACATTTATTAATTGGGTACGATAAATCACAACTTTTAACTTCTTTAAGTTTTGTAGAGAATGACACAGTGTGCCATATGTCTCAATGAGGTAAGGCAGACCAGAACAAATACACCTTTACGGTGTGGTCATTTATTCCATTCACATTGTCTACAGAACTGGAAAAATAAGGGTAAAATAACCTGTCCCGTATGCCGTAAAATATTTGACGGTGAAAATTTCAGGGTAAAAATTACCGTAGAAAATTTATTTGAAAATACATCAAATACGGTAACTATAGACGATGATTTTATTTTTGATGCACTTGATATATTTTTTGATATAGGAAACGAAACTGATTTATCGAGTCTTCTTGATGACTTTGGGGTGAGTGTGACCGACTTTGATTCCTCTATTTTTAACACAGAATGAACTACAATATTTTTTATAGTTTAGACCAGGGTAATCACGAGACGCTTTTCTCGGATCCTGAATACTCTTACCTTTAGCATCTACTAATAATGGACCTGTTGCCCACCCTCTTTTGTGACTAAACACATTTGCTTTGAACTTTAAAAGTTTACCGGGTATAAGTTTACCAGCTCTTTTTACACGACTTACAGGAACTTTAAAGAATTTTGCTATATTCTCGTACGTATTACCCTTTTTTACCTTATATTCAATCGCACCGTGTTGTTTATAAAAGTGAAAATCACCTTGTCGAAAGTAGTTTCTTTTATTACCAGGTGCTACAAACATCATAACTTTAAAATGGTTTGTTTTGCATTTTTCACTAGCTTTTACCATATACACCTTTTTAGGGTTATCCGCAATAACTCTTTGTGGTAAACCTTTACAGTTTGTATATGTATGAGAAAGATTACGAATACCAGCCCGTTCACCTGGTATACTCTTTTGTAAACGCATTTTTTCGTAATCACCTACGGCATACGCATAACAATTATTGTTACCTACACCTACTGTACGACCCCATAATCTCTGGGTATACTTTGGTTCAGAACCACTCAGAGGAAGGAGTGCTTTCTTCATTACTAATATCATAGAAAAAAATATTGGTAATAAATAAAATGCTCAGAGATCTTGCCAACGCTAAAAAAATGAACGAAGCCTTAACGGAAATTCTTATCTTCATCCTCTCCATCCTTATCAGTACATTTGTACTCCGATTTGCATGGAACCAATCTCTCGTCAAACACATCTCGACTCTTAGACCAATCAAGTCGTTTCTTGATGCGTTTATCCTCGCCCTCGCTCTTTCCGTTGTTAGAGGTCTCTAATTAAACTTCCTTGTATCCGGTGATTCTTTCACCTTTTGGTGATTCCAAAACTGGAAACGCATCAATTCCGTCGCATTTGCCTTTTTCGCAATCGACGAATTTGTGATCAATACCTTTCTTTTTCAAGTATTCTAATTGTTTAGTTGTCCACCCACACCATGACGTACCATAAACGGTCCACGTACCGGTTGTATTATCAGTTTCCTTTTTTGACTTCGTCTCTTTTGGTGATTTACCTGTATTTAAAAATATATATGTGTCGACTACTCCAAGAATAATGAACGGTAACATGTTTATATTTATTTAACATATTTTAATTTTAGGCCCTGACATATCTGAGATATTGTTTTACCTTTTGTGGGTATATTTAGAATGTTTGCAATTTTAATGAGTTCACTTTTTTTATACGATTCGCATTTACGAGTCCCTATTCTAACATACCCCTTTTTAGATAATGAAACTTTAGGTGGTGCAGGGTTACCACCATGTTTTACAGTAATGGATTTTGGTTTTATAGGGGTTTTACCTATAATATCGAGAACTTTGGATAATTCCTGTTTTTTCTCTTTGTATGGTGAAAAGTATCTATCATTGAATATTCGTTTAAATGATGGTAAAGATCCGTGACCCTCCGGTGATGTACGTAACCTAAAATCAAATACTTTATACGTAACATGCCCTAAATAATCAGGTGGTAAAACGCGTTCAATAAATTGTATGGTTTCGGCACCAGCGTATATTTTTTCACCTTTTAAGAAATGTCGCATCGAGTTAAGAAAAAAGTGAACGTCATACATGTAATTAGATTCCCTGTATATACCATGTTTACGTTTGAAATCACCAGAATCGACATCTGGGTTAGGTATACCGTTAATAGACGAAAATCCGAAATCGTTTAACGATGCTTCTATACCTATATCATGAACTTTTAGGATTATATCGTCGATTTTGAAGCGACGGATACCTTTTGCTTTAACATTTGTACTCACCAAAACATTCTCTGTATGTAAATCGTGGTGTCTAAATGATGGGTATTTTTTATGAATTCTATATAAATTAAATAATACATGTGTTACTATGGTTCTTAAATGTATTGGACGGAGAGTTTTTACATTTTCCTTTATAAAATTAGTTAAACTACCACTATTTGCATATTCTGTATAAATTATAGAGTATTTATCACACTCTTGATACGCGTACATTCGTGTACCACTTAATTTTTCTATACGTTTACCTATTTTATACTCATATCTAGTTGGATCATTTGATACCTTTATGGCAACGGGTTTTTTACACTCTTTATCTACACAACCTAAAAATACTTCACCCATTTGTCCCTTACCAATTTTACGTATACCTTTTTTATTACTTAAAGACCCATTTATACTAAAATTGATACTAGGTTTATAAAACACTTTATGTGGTTTACATCCCATACCTTCAATAGCAGTTATTACATTTTTACCTAAAACGTTTCTCTGTTTTTGTGTTTTTATATTATTTTTATTTTTAGAAAGAGATGCGATTTTTTTCAAATCGTTAATGTGTCTTTCACGTTCCATACTGGTATATTATAACATTTTATTCGTCAATTTCTTCTTCAATGTATTCATCTTCCACAATTTCATCACCATCGAGACCCTGAAATGCAAAGGATGGGAGTTTAGCAGACTGTTGACAGAGGACTTGCGAAAGGCGAACACTTACCCCAAATTTGTTATCAATAAACCAGATTTGGTTTACGTCAACAATACACGCGCATCGTTGCCCCTTTTCGATTTGATCGACCGAAATTAACTCACGTGCCGAGTTATAGGCCTCAGCTAAGAAATCCCCGGACGGTTTCGTCATGATCTTAAGCTTCATTGTATCCGGATAATCATCTTTACCCTGGCGAACGAGTGGTTTATACAGAGCTTCACGAATGACGTTAATATCATACGCTTTACCAAGCCATTCCTTGGCGTTATCGGCGACCGTCTTCATGATAATTTCATCAAATTCTTTCAATTTAGCAGAAAGCGCCATAGCTTCTTCGTTATCAGTATCAAATGATAAGTCGAGTGAATAAGAGGTTTTATTCGTAGCTTCATCAGTAAAAGCACTCATACCAAACGGAGAACGCATAAACGGGAGTTGTAAATAGAGTTTCTTTTTACCATCTTGTGCATTGATATACACGGTTTTTCCGCCGTTCTTATTTTTCTTCATTTTTGTGAAGACAGCAGACGACGGTTCAAATTGTTCAGAAACTTGGATAATATTAGACATTGTATTTTATATATCATATATGAAGCCAAACTTTAAGTCGGTTTTTTTTTTCTTAATACAATATATAAAATATACCAATGGGTCTTTTTAAAGATTGTGGTTGTGGATGTGATGGTAAGAAACAGGAACAAAAGTTTTTGATTTCTATCATGTCTGCTTTAGTTTTCTTTGTTGTCGCGAACCCAGAAACGTTTCGCGTCATGCGTAAAATATTTGGGTCTTGGGTTTCCAGTCCAACTGGGTGTCCATCAACTGGTGGTCTCGCACTTCATACAGTTGTTTTCATGCTCGTTACATGGAGTATGATGAACATAAAGCGCGAAGAATATGCGCCATTTGATCCAGTGGATGAAGAGGTTGTTGTCGGACCATCACCAGGCCCAACTCCTCCCCCACCAAAAATGGTTGATATGCCAACCCCATTACCAGGAATGACAGAACAACAGTTCCCAATGTTCGATACCGGTATGGAACTCGGTTCCATGGATTTGACTAATGATGGTGAAACAGAAGCCGTTACGTGCTCGTGTTCAGATGGTAGAAAAGCTGTTATTACACCTAATTAAAATTCTTCATCGAATTCTATGGATGTTGTATCTTCATCCATTTTACCGTAATCACCGACACGTTTTTCAAAAAAGTTTGTTTTGCCGTCGAGTGATATATTCTCCATAAAATCAAAGGGATTTATAGTGTTCCAGATTTTATTGTGACCCACTTGTTTTGATAATCTATCCGCGACATATTCGATATATTCCGACATTTTTGAGGAATTCATACCTATGAGACTGCATGGGAGTGCATCCGTAATGAATTCCTTTTCGATTGAAACTGCATCTCTTATAATTTCTTCAATTATTGAACCAGATGGTTTGTTTTTTAACATATTGAATAATTCAACTGCAAATTCTTGGTGCATACCTTCGTCACGACTTATAAGTTCATTACTAAAACATAAACCTGGTAATAATCCCCTTTTTTTCAACCAAAAAATGGCACAAAAACTTCCTGAAAAGAATATACCTTCGACACACGCAAAGGCTAATAATCTTTCTGCAAATGGTCGCTTCTTATCAAACCATTTCATAGCCCATTTTGCCTTTTTCTCTATACATGGAATTGTCTGAATAGCTTCGAATAGCTGTTTCTTTTCTTTAGAACTTCTTATATATTTATCTATGAGCTTGCTATATGTTTCTCCATGAACCATTTCATTATGTTCTTGATATGCATAGAAAGATCTAGCTTCTGTATACTGTACTTCACTTGCAAAATTATCATTTATATTTTCAAAAACTATACCATCCGAGCCAGCAAAAAAGGCCAATATATATTTTATAAAATGTTTTTCATTATCACTCAATCGATTCCAATCATCCATATCTTTAGAAAAATCAATTTCCTCAGCAGTCCAATTAGACATTTGAGCTTTTTTGTACAAAGACCATAAATTTTCGTGTTCTATAGGAAATACAGTAAATCTATTTAATGTTGGTAGAAGCATCGGTTCCGACTCTTCTAAAAATTCCTGAAATTCGAAGAAGTCTCCGACCAGGGTGTCATTTACAATTATTTGTGGAAAGGTACATGCTTGTGAACCACATCTAGATTTTAGTTCGGTTTTATCAATTATTGTTTTTTTATATTCAAGGTTATAGTCCTTACAAAGGTTCTCTGCGTGATCGCAATACTTACATCCATCTTTGGATAAAATTTCAACTCCCATCTGTGCTAATACTTGTAAATATTTTTGTCGTAAAACTTTAGATATGATTAATTTTTATGAAATACAGCCTGGAGATCTAGTCCGGGTTCTCGTGAATATAGAGGGTGATATAGAAGATGAACTGTATGCAAAGGTCAAAGAAAACAACGATGATTACCTTGTTGTTTCTTATTATTCTGAAACATCTTTGACGTATAAATGTGCACGTTTATATGAATTAGATGAAAATAAAGACGAACTCGTTCAGGAAACAAACCTTTCTGAACACCATCAGGCTCCAGATTATTTCACAAACGTTAAAGATAATTTATATGCAATGATAGATGATATAGATTCCGATGAAGAAAGTGAAATAATAGATGAATCCGATGATGAGGGAAGTGATCTCGATGACTTTATTGTCCCAGACGACGAAATTGATGGCATGGTTATACCACCACCAAACAATGCTACCATTGATAAAGAATGGAATGAATGGGAACCTCGAAGCCCAGGTTCTATACGTTTCAAGCAAATTGTAAATGTTATAGAAACACACGCAAAAATACAAGCAGATGAATTGAATTTTTAAACCTAAGTGCGATTTATCATTTTCATAAATATACCAATTTAGTATAAAATGGAAGAACTGACTACTACTATATGGTCCCATGTGGACAAACTTTTAAAAAAACCATTACTAAAAAAGACAGTTAATACTCATACGTGTAAAGAATGTAACGGAACAAAAGTGTTTTCGAAAGAAGGTTTACCTGTGTGTTCAGAATGTGGACTCGTTGAGTCTATGTTCATAGACGAAAGTCCTGAATGGACAAGTGGTATATCTGACGACGGTAAAGTAAATGACCCTTCGAGATGTGGTGGGCCAAACGCAAACCCAGAGCTTTTTTCTCAAGCGTGGGGTAAAGGGACAATTATCGCAACACAACACTCATCCACGTATGAAAATAAACGTATGGCTAAGATTAATTTTCACCAATCCATGAATCATAAAGATCGCGCGCTATTTCACGCGTATAAGGATATAGATGAAGCATGTCCAAATTTACCTGAGTCAGTTTTAAAAGATGCTAAAATGATGTATAGAAAATTTAATTTAGAAAAGCTAACGAGGGGTGCAGTTCGTTCGGGTATTAAAGGTAACTGCGTTTTATACGCGTGTCGTTTATCAAAAATTCCGAGAACAACAAAAGAAATTGCAGATATGTTTAGAATAAATAGTAAAGATATTAGCCGAACAACACAGATGTTTACAGAAACACTTCTCGGTAAAACAGAAAAAAACTACGTTACACGACCATTCGATGTCATGCAAAGGTTACTGAATGAATTTACAGTTACAAGAGAACAGAGATTTAATTGTAATAAAATGTGTTCCAAACTTGAAAATTGTTCTGAACTTATGAGTAAAACACCAAACAGTGTGGCTTCAACTATTATTTATCTTGTTCTTAAGGATAATTTCACAAAAACGGAAATATGTGAAAAGTGTGGTATATCTATACCAACACTAAATAAAATTGAAACTATAATTAAAAAATACTTAGAGGAATAGAACACTAAAACTGTAATGACGAGTCCAATAAAACTATTTTTAAGTACACCATGTTATGGTGGTCTTTGTTTGGAAAAATACATGATAGGTATCATAAGACTTCAACTTCTTCTTATTCGTGAAGGTATACAACTCATGCTTGATACAACGGAAAATGAAAGTCTTGTACATCGCGCACGTAACGTTGCGATTGGTCGGTTCATGCAGAAAACGGATGCGGAATATTTTATGTTTATAGATGCAGACGTCGATTTTGATCCCGCGTCAGTTGTCCGTCTTATACGTTCTGGTCACGAAGTCTCTGTCGCCATCTACCCTAAAAAGGTTGTTATGTGGGACCAAGCTAAACACGCAATAGAAACGGGTGATACTCGAGATTTATCAATGCTTTCATCCAGTTTAGTCGCAAATATTGGTGCTACACAAAGAATGGTCGTAAATGGATTTATTGAAGTATTAGACGGTCCAACAGGATTTATGGTTATTACTAGAAAAGCACTTGATAAAATGCATGAAAAATATAAGGACCTCGATTGTATAAATGATCATCAAAATAGAGACTTTGATAAATACTGTGCAGTATTTGATTGTATGATTGACCCCGAAACCAGACGATACCTTTCCGAAGATTATGCTTTTTGTAGGCGTTGGCAAAAAATAGGTGGTAAAATATATGCAGATTGTAACACATCTTTAGGTCATGTCGGTAATTTACCCTTTAGCGGGTGCTTAAACGAAAGGCTTAAGGCTTAGAGTATATATGTAATAAATATGAGAATAGCAACAATTATTGTAACGCGTGGAAAATCATGTCATTGTAAAACACTACACACAATTCTTAGATTTAATTTAAAATGTATGCAAAAAGGTAATACGGAAAATGAAGTTGTTTTTGTAGATGATGAACCATTTGATAAGGCTGAGATGATATATAAATACTTAAAAACACATGATCGTATATTTTTTATTGATTTTGGTATCAGTGTCGATGAAGCTTCTCTTGATAAAGTGTTTGATAAACACGATGGTATAGGTTGTTTTGTATTCCCAGGTGTCACCGAGGGTATTGATTGGGATATGTTCAAAGAAAAAGTGATTTCAAAATCTAAAGAACCACTTGAACAAATGGGGTTACATTTTGATACAATAGTCGCAAATCGGATTTCAGATGATATATATGCTGTAAATGAAACATCCGCAAAGTCGTGGGTTATGATGAATAAAAACGTCATGAAACATTTAAAAGATAAGAAAAATGGTTCATTTAAGATACACCCAAGGATGAAGAACATGTTTTTGAAATTCAAAGAAGCTGGTATTAAAATTCATGCATATACGGCATCTAAGTTGGTCATGACATATAGTCACGAATGTGTTAGTAATATTCTCAACGCTGCGGGTGTTAAATCAAATTAAAGAATAGAGTAATTATATAGAACATAATGACACGTGTATCTGTAAAGACGGGTGACCCACTTTACAAATATGCGATTTCCTTTATGGAATCCAAATGGGGTACTAAAAGAGGTATATTTCCGGGATGTCAACCAATTTCAATAGAAAGGGAACACTTTCGTATACTTTCAAATAATGATTATGTTGTATGCGAAAAAACGGATGGTACGAGATATATGATGTTGGCATTTATGTATGAAAATCGAAAAGTGTGTGTGTTCTTAAATCGCGCACTTGAAATGTTTGTATGTCCACTTAATTTTAGACGTCCAATATATGAAGGTACTATACTCGAAGGTGAATTATACGAGAATATATTTATGATATATGATTGTTTAATGACATGCGGTGAAGTTATAGGCCAACAAAACTTTTTAGACCGTCTCGAACACTGTGAAAAGACCACTAAAAAGATGATGGTTTTAAAAACGGATCCAATATTTTTAAAAGTTAAAACGTTTCATCTTCATGCAGAGTTTAACAAGTTTATGGATGTATATCTCCCGACCGTCAAACAGGAAATGGACGGTCTTGTTTTTACACCTATAAATGAACCTGTGCGTACGGGTACACATGAAACCATGTTCAAATGGAAACCAAGAAATAAAAATACAATTGATTTCAAAGTGAAGAAAGCACCAACCGTCGAAACACCGGGGTGTGCACCGGGACCACCTGTATGGAGATTGTATATACAAGATAGAGGTAAACTTATACACGAGTCTCAGATACCAATAGACCGTATGTCAGAATATAAATGGTTGAGAGAAAATGATATTGTTGAGTGTATGTACGTGACATGGGAAAAGGGCCCCCTGTGGTGGAAACCATTAAAAAAACGTACCGATAAGACGTTTCCGAATAGTAGACGAACGTTTTATAGAACACTGGTGAATATCAAGGAGGACATTCAGATGAAGGAGTTTTTAGACTGTAAACCAAAATGTAATGACTATCTTCTTTAGGTAACTCACTGAGTTTACCTAAACTATTATCATCCTGTATTATCCAATCTTTACCAAGTTTAGTCATAGATATATAATGACCACCCCATTGAATACCCTTATGAATTACAGAACAACGCAAATCGTACCCCATTTTTAAAGATGTATCAACCTTTACAATACTTTTTTTATCGAACGATACAAGTAGAATTTTTGGTTTTTTAGACACAAAACATCGTGTCGTTGCGACGTGGTGTTTCACATTATTGTCGTCAATATATCCTTCTACTATGTTCCAGTTGTATCCTTCTTCTATCATTTCATCTATACTTTTTATTTCATTTTTCATGTTTAAAATATGAATACAAAAAGGGGTTTTTACAATATTTTTACTTACGGGTGATATCGTTACCTGTGTTGTTTCACCGTAAAGAAGTTCCTTAATTATAGAGTACTCCTTTTCAAGTATATCTATAATACATAATAGAGCGTCCTGTGCATCATGAGGTTCACCAATTTTAAATCTCGGGTATATTTTTACAAATTCACGTAAAAGTGGTTCGAGTGTAAAAACTTTAACTTCACGTGTCGAAAAGTAACAATGTACAATTTGTTCGTATATTTTTGTAAATAAACACTCACCTTCATATTTATTCTGTACTATATGAGATGATATGTCGTGTATATGTAGAAAACACTGTATAGCAGAATTAAAGTAACACGTATTTCCAATGTTTGCGAAACCGTGCATCTAAAATAATGTATAAAAAAGGCTTAAGAAGAAGACGCGATATATAAATGTAAAAAAATGAACGTTCATAAAATTTGTGATACAATTCAACCAATTCTTGATAATTACAAGAATGAAGAATATATCGAAATGGAATTTCGTCTCGGTAAATATAATGGTACATTTTTTGATACGAATATAGGTGAAAAAAAGTATATTGCTATATTGAATGGTCTTAATAAATATACTAGTTGGGATCGTATTGTGCGAGCGGAAACAGAGGTCTTTTACCGTGACAAGGATAATCTTCGTATAACAATAGATGAATCTACAAACGAAGAAACTATCGTGAAAAAGGAGCGGGTTCATGTTGAAGATTTTAAACAAATCAAGGATACACCTTTTGATATACGATTTTCCGTGTGTAAAGAAATTCCTATGGAACATGATTACGATAGTGAAATGGATGGTAAAAAGACAAAAACGCGTACATCATATGTTCGTAAGAATGTATCCATTGACGTGACATCTATTTCTGGTAACACTAAAGATATGGATTCGGAAGATCCGTTTACTTATCAAGTTGAATTCGAAATTATGAAACCTCAAAATATTGAAGATAAGGATACATTATTTAATATTATACATAAAATAAAAGATTTATTTAACATGTTAAAATAAAAAGCTTTTTGGGGTAATCACTTTTCCGGGTAAACATTTTATATATTAATTATAATGTTATAATACTATATACTATGAAAACTGTCGCCATAGTTTTGATTCTCATATTTATAATTATATTTTTTATAACACGTGATATTGATATTACAGGTGAGCGCGTGACTGTTCTTGGGTTCTCGACAAAATACTTTTATATGTCAAATGGTGAATCTAAAAAGATGTACGAACAAATGCGTAATGATGGTATACCTGATGAATCACTTAAAGAATTTATAATGATGGAAGATCGTTTACTTAACCTAGAACGTTTATCGGTGTGTACACAAACATCGAGAAAAATTGAGGCATTTGGTCTTTCTAAACAGATAAAAGATGGATTTCTCGGGTACGATTTTTCTTATCATGCGAAACACCTTAAACAGATTTCTGAACCACATAAACTTATAAATCGAAGTATAGTATGTTCGTAAGATACAAAAGTGTACGTCTATGGGGTCCCGCTTCCATTTTATACATATTATCATAAATAAAAATCATAAGATTTTTATCATCTGAGTCACGATATTTTTCTAGATATTCTCTAGGATTTTCACTGTTTATAAAACCATCCGTACAATAATATTCAATTTCTAACGTTCCCATACCCTTTTCATTTTTTCTTTGAATTTTTATATAATCTGCTAAAGTATAAAATATACTATCTATAATGCTCGACAAAATATATTTATCCCAACGATCTTTATAATCTATAATAAAGTCATTTGTATTTTGTCGGACACGGTTTATTAATAGTTTCCGTGGGTCTTCCATATTTTATTTATTTTTGCGTTTATTCTTTAACGCTAATGGTGTATTTTGTTGAAGTTGACGTTTTATCTTAACGTAATTCTTTATTTTACTACTATTAAGAGCGTATGTTTTTGGTAAATTTGCCGTGTATTTTATAACGTTATTTACCATATTTTTACCAAACTTACCATACAACTTTTGTGCTTCATTTCGAAGAAGTTTCTTTTTAAGATCCTGTTCATGGTTAAGTTTCATGTCTCTGACCATAGCTCTTTTGATGTCGTTTGCGACCATCTTTTTTATAACACCGTTACGTGTAGTGACGTTAAGAGAATTATTCTTTTCTGCTTTATTTAATTCTTTCTTTACATCGCGCACGTTTTTATCTAAATTCATAACCTTGCCATACTTTGTCATCCATCTCTTACCGTACATTTTAATGAGATCGTTTCTTATACCTGATTCATTAATACGTCGTTTTTTATTTATATTGTTACGGTTTCGTTTTAAGAGAGCACGTTCCATTTCATTAGCAAGTGAGTTTGGTGTATTTGGTGTTTTTGGTGTTTTTATTTTCACAAGTTCAGGAAATTGGAGTTTATCACACAATATTTTTACGGTATCTTTATCATCAACTGGGATACCTTTGGATATTGCTACTGCAACGAGTTGTTCTTTTTTCATTGTTCGACATAATTTTCCATTTACCTTTACGTTGGACGTTCCTTTCTCAATAGCATCGAGTGCCGAACATATAACATTTTTAGTATTTTTTTGACGTACACCAACAATACCCAATTTTTTAGCAACGTCGAGTAAAACTGGTTTTGTAAGTCTATCACACTTACGTCCACCTATTTTCATAGTACCATCTTTATCATATGAAATAGAAATGTTTTTTGGAGTACCTTTTTTCTTAGAAACACTTCGTTTTTTAGGAATTTTAAAACAACAATCTGATCCTTGTGGATTTTTACGAACTTCAAATCCATCTTTACACGGTGGACGACGTGGTTTAGGACACGTTGATGCTTTTACACCTATTGTAACTGGGAGTTTTGGTGCATTTACATTACGGTTTACTAAACCTTGTGTATATCCTAATACATGGAATAACTTTACCATATCAACACCTATTTTATAGGCTTTTTCAAGGTCGTCTGGATCACTTTCACCTTGAATTTGAACTACACCAGAACCAAGTTTTCCAGATTTAGACGATAAAACAAAATTATGGTCTTTATATGTCATGTATAAAAAGGGTGTTAATTCAGTTTCATATCTAATACTTTGAGCCTTTATAGGATTTTGTTGTGTAATTCGTGTTAAATCGAAGTTTACATTTGTATTAAAGAAACCTGCAATATTGTTATATTGGATTTCGTTATATAAAAATCCCTGCTTTTGAGTATACGTATCAATTAAATATTTACGCAAAGCTTCGGGTTGTCGTTTAAGATTCTTAGACCCTAAAAAGCCACCGGAAAATCGAATTTTACCATTACTGTAAATGACAAACGTGAAATTTTTACGTTCTGTACCATCCATCATATACCCACTTAACTGTAATGAAAAGAAGTCTTTATTTAAGTCACCTTTCAAACCAAAATTACTTGTATGTACAGCACCAGTTTGAAACCTTCCGTAATATCCCTTAATTTCATTAAGATCGATAGTTAAACCAGGTGCTATTTGAGCATGACCTTTTGGTTTTTGTTTTAAAATGTATTGTAAATCTACACGCTTTTCATCTGTTGAAAACTTTTTGTTTACAAGAACATTATACATACCTGGATGAAATTTTCCAATTTTGAGACCACCCTTTTTAGTGGGTACCACTTTGGATTCTGTCTGAATAGATACATTCGAATTTTTTACGAATTGCCTGGGATCCATATCTTAATCTAACGTGATATTTTAATTAATATTCGTTACCAAATGTAATATCTTCATTTACTATATCTACACCAAATATAAATGCTTGTCTGGGATATACACGTCCCTTATAGGTGAGAGATACTTCACGAACTTCTATTTCACGCTGACTAAATGGACCCACATAAAAATCCTGAGTGAATCGCGGTTTCCCGAGATTATTTGCTTGACAATGTGAATTGAATAACGCAACGAATTCTTTCTGTGGGCAGTATAACTCCTTTCCATATTTTACACCAGTAGATTGCATGAAGTTTTCGAGTGTACTTGCGACTGTCGCAACCTGTTTTTGAACTGTTTTGAAATATTCAGGGACGATATTCCAAATATCTCGATCTGCATACTTTTGTGCATATTCAAGATATGCACGAATACATTTTTGAAGTATTACGGGTAATTCTGTATCGAGTTTATATTCGAGTGTTGGATCGGCATCTTTGACTTGTTTACCAAAGTTCCATGTAAGAATACGACGTAAAACACTACCTGAATTGTCTTTCCAATTTGGAACTTCGTTACCACCGAGTATACCGGGTGTGGACCATTCAAACGATTTAGCTTTTTCATGTTTTACCGCAATTGATACGTCTTCACCGGATACAATAGATTGAAATTCAGCCTGTTCAAGTTGTAAATCACCTTTTACTTCGGGGGCTATAAACATGAATGCATCATAAATGGATGATAAACCAAATTTCTTTTCAACATTGTTTGAAAGTGTACGTACATCATCAGCGTTATAGAATTTACGGAACACTTTTGTAATGAGTGTTGATTTACCCGAACGTGCAATACCTTTTAAGAAAGGTATAACCTGCCAGGTATCTATATCATTTACATTAAAACATAAACGACCACCCATAACATACATCCATTTAGATACATTATCATCAAACTTTTGATAATCGAGAACTGACTGGAAAAAGGGTGTCGGAATTTCATACCAGTTTTCGAGATGTTCATAATTCGTAAATTCCTTGTCGAAATACTTGCAACTTACAATGGTTTGATCAAGATTTTTAAATTCGCGCGACTCGTACGTATAAAAGTTTGATTCATAAAGTCCCGTTTGTGCAGACCATTCTTTACCTATAAAAACCCCATTTTTAAACGACCAAACGTGACGATTTTTAATAATTTCTGGAAATTGCATATCTTTACAATGTGTCAAATGTCTAATAACGTCGTTATATGCCGATCCTCGACTCGATAAATTTTTCCATAGTTCGTACCGTGTTTCTTTTTGTGCAACACCATAAACATATTCCTGTATCGTTTCGACCTGTTTCCATGCGCGTGTATCTTTATCATCTTCAGTCTTAATCTGTGTACAACAATACCCCTTGTATCTTTTAACATTCGTTTCGTAAAGGTTTTGTAAACATGCAAGAATTGCCTGTTGGTATGGTGCTAATTCCTCTACCTTTTCCATGGTTGAACACCTAAAAATAGATGGGTCTGATTCTGGGTTTATGGGAACGTATGTTGGGTTATTGATACGTTCGTGTATACGAGCTGCTCTAAAAATAATTTGCCACGCATCATCAACCTGATCGATAAGACGATTTATACGCATAGATATTTTCATATCTTCATCATCTTCAATATCTAAAAGTTTTAAAACTTCAGCCCGATGATACATTTGTCCTAATTGCATTTTTAGGCGTTTGTGGTTTCCAGAAACAAGTTCAACGTCAAACCTAACGGGTAATCCCGTTTCGGGGTCGAGGTCCTGAGGATTTATAAAGTTTTTATATCCAAGTTGGAACGATACCATGCTATTATCTGTAGCATTAATGTCCCACATATCTTCTAATTGTGATAGAAGGTGCATAAACTCTTCAGGGTTGAGTGATTGAATCTGGTTAGACCACATAATAGCATTGGATTCACGTTGATTTGATTCCGAACTAATAAAATGTGTTTCATCCATTTTCTTTTATTAAATGTGGATTATTTTTCTAAGTTAATTTTTTTGCATATGAGATAGCATTTTTATAAGAATTTTGTTTTGAATTTCCATTTGTCTAGAAATATTTACCAGTGCAGAACACACAGTATCACCATCTTCGGTCGCAAGAACCGAACTTAAAAGTCCACCCATATCCATTACATATTGTCCATCTTCATCTTCATCTTCATCTCCGTAAATAACATCTTCCAATTCACCTGTCTGGAAAATATATTCATCATCTACTACTGGGATTTCACCTTCGTCTGTATTTAGTTCGTCTTCATTAAACGATCCAGATTCAGATTCAATTTCACTACTTTCATAAATTTCTTCGGTATTTTTTTCAGTCGGTTCAAGAAGTTTCTTTTCCTGGTCGGTCATTTCTATGTACCAGGAAAAATAGGGTTGAGTTTTTTCGCATGTTTCAGCCGAAAAAAAAATCTCTGCTTATAGTACAAAAACAAACAAAATGGCCGGTGGTCTCATGCAACTCG
>CERB01001909.1_pt1 | contig 17983 bp, 7 predicted proteins | sample 356271 | NCBI WGS metagenome assembly CERB01 (sample SAMEA2621155, study PRJEB7988) | marine metagenome | isolation source: saline water (ENVO:00002010), including
CTTCTCATGTAATAATGCTGGAGTTCAGAATAGAACATATCCTCGTGCATCTGGTGCTAATACAACAGGTGGTGCTGATTATGCGTACAATACTTCACTAGAAATTTTAGCAGTTACTACAACTACTATTCTTATCAATGTTAATGGTGGTCAGGGTGCTATTAGTCATAATTATCCTCATACCTTTATTAGTGCTACTGCTGGAGCAGTTAAGAGTGGTGGTAATTACAATCACACTTATGTTGGTGGAACAGTAGCAAATGCTGTTAGTGTTGGATCTACAGTACTTTCAGTTAATATTGGAGTCTCTACTGTACCAACATTCTATAAGTCTGGTGGAGTTGTTCAGCAAGCAATTGTTGCACCTAGAGCAAAGAATCTTTCTCCTAGTGGCGTTGACCCTGCTGTTGATGGTAGTGTAGTTGTTAAGGTACTTGATAGTACATCATTTGAGGTTAATAGTGGATTATCAACACGTCATCACTTATATGCAAGAGGTGGTAAAGTTGATCCATTCTTAGATGTTGTAATTGATGAACCACTTTCATACTCTAATGTTCCATTAGTTTATAGTGGATCTGCTCCTGCAGGTGTTGGAACATATGCTACTGCAGATATCATTGTTGGGCAAGGTTCTAGTGTTATTAGTTTCTCTATTAATAATAGTGGATATAGTTATGGTGTTGGTGAAACATTAACTGTTTCTTCTGGTGGTACTTTAGGTATTCCAACGACATCTGACTTTGATGAATTCCAACTCACTGTTCAGGATATATTCACTGACGAATTTAACGGTTGGTCAATGGGTATGTTACAGACATTAGATAATGTAGATCATTTATTTGATTCTAAGAGAGTTACGTTCCCAATAAAGGTTGGTGGTAATATTATTGCTATTAAATCTTCAGAAGGTTCTAATATCAATGTTGAAGATACTCTATTAGTATTTGTTAATGATATATTACAAGTTCCTGGTAAAGGATTTAGATTTGATGGCGGTAGTGTAATTACCTTCGGTGAAGCACCTAAGAAAGGTGACACTTCTAAGATTTTATTCTATAAAGGAAGTGGTGATGTTGATGTGGTCTTTAGAAATATCATTGATACAGTTAAACGTGGTGATTCCTTACAGATTGAAAATGATCCTGAAAAAGATCAACCCTATTATATGACTGAAGATGAAAGAATTGCTACTCAAATAATATCAATTGATACTGCCCAAACAGATCCATATCCAGGTCCAGGTAATACTGATGATGCTAATTTATTAAGACCAGTCATATGGTGTCGTCAAACTGAAGATATGATTATTGATGAAACACAAGTTGGTAAGGCAAGAGAATTGTATGAACCTGTTATTTCTCCAACTGCTTATGTAACTAGACCAATTTCTGCTGGATCTACTGAGGTTTATGTTGATAATTTGAGACCATTATTTGATGGTAAGAATGAGAACAATGTTGATCCATACTTATTATTCCAGAAGAAAGTCACTTTTGTTGATATGGAGACTCAAATTGGAGCATCTGCAACAGCAACACTTTCTGGTGATGGAATAATTTCAGTAACTGTTACTGATGGTGGTGTTGGTTATTCAACTACTCCAACAGTTTCTATACAGAATCCTATTGGAATTGGTTCTACTGCTCTTGCTACTGCGACAATTAATAATACTGGATCTGTTTCTGGAGTTACTGTTTCTTATGCTGGTACTGGATACAACTCTATACCACAAGTTCTTATAGCACCTCCAACACTATCTGAAGAAACAAAACCAATTAATTGGTTTGCAGGTGATTCAGGAACAATTGTTGGATTTGGTACTACAACTAAGGCTAATAGTGATTATCTAATGTTTGATTTCCATATACCATTAGAATCTGATTTACGTGATGGATCTTTAGTTGGATCTGCTATTACATTAAGTCAGATACAACAAGGTGATTACTTTGTTGTTACCAATTCTACAGTTGGTAATGCATCTACAAGTATAAAATCTTATGATCCTAGTGATGTTGTTGTTGCAATAGGAACTGAATTTGTCAATAATGTTTACTGCGTTAATACCGTAGAGAATAAGACAGTTAATGTTCCTGGTGTTGGTGTAACAATGGTAAGAAGGATAAATTCTAGGGTTACTGGATTATCTACAATTACTTTTGACTCTACAGGAATTACTATGGATAATGAGATATATACTATGGATAATTCTGTAGTTGGGTCTGGTAATTCTTATGCTGGTGATATTACAACTCCTTTAGGAATTGGAAACTATAGTTGGGGTAAGTTACAAACCAAATCCAAATTACAAAATAACTATAAATTCTATGGTGCAAATGGTATTGGTGTAGGAGAATATTCTACAACAGGTGAGAATGCTGATGATGAAACTATAATCATAGAACATTCTGCTACAGGTATTCACACTTCTTCTATTGTAAGAAGATTTGAGCCTTTGAGATCAATCAATTACATAGTCTAAATACTTTATAAACTAGGGAATAAGAATGGCCAAACTAGGTATATCAACAGGAACGGTTGCCAATGATGGTACTGGTGATACCCTGAATGAAGCTGGTACTAAATCGAATGCCAATTTTGATGAGGTTTATACCTATCTTGGTGATGGAACTAACTTGGGTTCTACAGGAACTAGTCAGTTAGTCGCTGGTAAATTGCAAGTTGGTGCTGGAGAGAGTACGGGAGATGCTAATGTTGCTACATTTAATGGATCAGTTAACTTAAACGGTGGAGATATAAGAGTTGGTGGTGGTGCGTCTATAACAGGAATTACAACGATTAAAGGAGATACTGTTGTTCATGGAGATGTTTATATTCATGCTGGTATTGTAACTGCTGGTACTGGTGTTGTTACTTATTTTGGTGATGGTGGAAATCTTACTGGTCTAGGTGGTGCTGGTAGATGGACAGGTGATGCAACTGGTATTAGTACAACAAAAATAGTTGGTATTAATACTATTAGTTCTTCTGCTGGTATTGCATTAACAGTTAATGGTCCTACTTATTTGGGTGGGGTAACAACCTGTTCTAGCCACATCCATGCAACACAATTTAATGCAAACGGTGCTTTTTTACTGACTGATAGACTAGCATTACAACACGATCCTGTTAATCCATATACATCTTGGGGTGATTTCTTAGCAAGTGGTGAAGGACTTCAGATTATTGGTTCTCCAGATGGTAGTGGAAAATCACTTCCAATTCATATTAGAGGAAGAGAAAGTGGAGGAAGTGGTCTTACGTCAAATTATGTTACAAGTTTCTATACATCTGGTGGTGCTAAAGGTGGTGCAAATTTTACTGGTATAGTTACTGCACAACAATTTAGTGGTGATATTGCTGGTGTAGGTGCTACATTTACTACTGTTTCTGCTGGTGGTTCTGTTACTGCTAATTCATTTTATGGTGATGGATCAAATCTAGAAGGTGTTGCAAGTTCTGGTATTGGATTATCAATAAGAGAAACAATAACTAAGACAGTTAGTGGTATTGGTATTGGTAATACATCAAATACCTCATTTACTGACGGTAGAAAATCTTACGTATTACAAAAAGTTGGTGTTTCTAGTGCTTCCAGAGTAGTTTTATATACTGATCAAAATTCTATGGCTGCAGATGCTGGTAGAAGTGCAACAACAGACCCATTACCAGGTTCTGGTGTAATAGCAGAAATTAATACAAATACAACAGGTGTTAGTACATTTTTAATGAGTCCTGGTTTGATTGGGTGGAATAATGATGCTACTCCATCTGATAATATTTGGGTATCTGTTACGAATAATGAAACATCAACGGCAAACATTACAGTATCTCTGACAATTGTTCAGTTGGAGGCTTAATAAATGGATGATATAAAGAGAGAATATATTGTTACTGTTAAAAAACACAGTGACTTAGAAGAACTTTATGATGGGATGGAAACTCCTGGAAGTGACGGATTTTGTCCAGAAAGAGAAGTTGAATTAATTGCAAGAAGAAATATTAGTAGAAATACACATTATAAGTTAACTGAATCAGAAGCAAATAATATAAAAAATAATCCAAATGTATTAGCTATAGAATTAGCACCTCATGAAAGGGGTATTATAGCAGAATCCTTATGGGGACCGCAGACGGGTGATTTCCAAAAAGATACGACTTTTACTAGTGGGCAGCAACAATGGGGATTAAAAAGAGTTATTGATGGTGTCCAAACAAATAATTGGGGTACTAATGGGCAATTAGTTATAAATGATACGATACAAACAGGAGCCTCTGGAAAAAATGTTGATCTTGTGATTGTAGATAGTCATATAAATCATGAGCATCCAGAATTTTGGATAAATCCTACTGTTAATACTGGATCTAGAGTAAATCAAATTGATTGGTTCCAATACTCAGCTAATATAGGTGATTCTAACGCTGCTGGAAAAACTTACACATATAGTACTGGTGGATATAATGCTGGTAATAGCAATCATGGTACTCATGTTGCTGGTACTGCTGGAGGTAATACTCAAGGATGGGCAAGAGACGCAAATATTTACAATATGGAATTTTCTACCAATAATGTTAATTCCTTATCTGGTACAAGTTATTCTGATTGGGACTTGTATCTTTTTGATTATTTAAGAGAATTTCATAAATGGAAGGGTATTAATAGTAAGACAGGAAGAAAAAATCCAACCGTAACAAATCATAGTTGGGGTTATAGTCAAGGTTCTCCTGATCTTAACAGTATTACAAGTGTTACTTATAGAGGAACTACTACATCAGTATCTGGATCAGACCCTGAAAGAAAAACTATATTAGAAGCAAATGGATGTCCTGTACCATATAACACATATTTACGTAGAGTTCCTGTAAGAGTATGGGCTCTTGAGGCTGATATACAGGATGCTATTGAAGATGGTATTATTGTTATTAGTTCTGCTGGTAATTCTTATTGGATGATGGATTTATCTACTGGATCTGATTGGAATAATTATTATTCTATTGGTGCTAGTAATTATTATCATTCTCAGGGATCAAGTCCAGGAGCAGCTCCTGGTGTAATTTGTGTTGGGTCTGTCGGAACATTAGTAGAAGAATATAAATCAGCTTTTACTAATATTGGTAAAAGAGTTGATGTATTTGCACCTGGATCAGATATAATTTCTGCTGTTTGGGACACTAGTGCAGTTAATGAATGGGGATCACCTTGTGTTGTTGATCCTAGAGATTCTAATTTTTTCCTTACTGATATTAGTGGTACTAGCATGGCATCACCTCAAGTAGCAGGTTATATTGCATGTCTAGCAGAACAGGAACCAAATATTACACCTGCAAGTGCATTGCAGCATTTAATAGATTACTCAAAGAAGGATCAAATTTCTAGTGATGGACCTGCAGTAGGTTATGGTGAAGCAGAATATACAACACCAGGAACATATCAATGGACATGTCCTGCTGGTATAACAAATGTATCGGTTGTTTGTGTAGGTGCTGGTGGGGGAGATAGAACTGCTGGTGGAGGTGGATTAGGATGGAAAAATAATATTCCAGTAGTACCTGGTACATCTTATACTGTAGAAGTTGGAGCAGGAGATCCAAATCTTTCTGGTGGACATTCATATTTTATAGATATGAACACTGTTAGTGGAGAAGGTGGGGCAAATACTGCCAATGGTGGTACTGGTGGATCATTTACTGGAGATGGTGGTGGAGATGGTGGTGATGGTGCAATAGTACCACATGGTGATAATGGTGGAGGTGGTGGTGCTGGTGGATATACTGGTAAAGGTGGATCTGGTGGATTTTATGGTTCAAGTCAGGGAACAGATGGACAAGGTGGAGGCGGTGGCGGTGGATCTGGATGGTCGAATAGTGGGCAACAAGGTTCTGGTGGTGGAGGAGTAGGAATATATGGACAAGGTGCTGATGGTATTGGTGCTAGTTCAGGAAATGGTGGTGGCGGTGGTTCTGGTGGTACTACCCCAAGTGTTAGTAACAGTGCTCCAAATGGTAGAGCTGGTGGATTATATGGTGGTGGAGCAGGAACGTATACTGCTGGTGCTTTCCAATCTTGTAGTGGTGGTGGCGGTGCAGTTCGTATATTATGGTGGACTGATCCAGCTACAACAAGATCTTTTCCTTCGACCAATGTAGCAAAAGTTGCGTTGTGGTCAGAAAATTATAAAGATATTGTTGATAGTCCTAATAGGTATCTTTATTATCAAAAGAAGAGACCTGATTCTGGTTTAGTATATCCACATGAAAATCATGGAAACCATTCACAGTCTTCTGGTATTTCATATCCAAGACCAAATAAAGTAACTTATAAAACAGAGACTTTCCATGAAGAATTTCAATGGAATTTTAGTGTAACTGGTTCAGCTGGAAATCCATATACCTTTTCTGAAGGTTATGATAGAAATGGTTCTGTAGGTGGTGGCAATGTAACTATTACATTCAAGCAAGGTGATACTTTAGCACTTACAATTAGTGCTATTGGACATAATTTATGGATTAGTAATAGAGAAGGTACTGGTATGCCATCTCCATCTGAAACTCCAGGCGGAATTACTAATAACGGTACTGATAATGGTGCTCTTGTTTGGGACACTGAAGGAATTGCTCCAGGTACTTATTGGTATAATTGCCAAACTCATTCTGGTATGCGTGGAAACATCGTGATAACTTCCTAAATAAATAAATAAAAACTCGGCCAAAATGTCTGCAATTATAACCGATCAGATTAGAATATTAAACGCAAAGAATTTTGTTGCTGGTGTAGGTAACACTGACAATTCTTACTATTCTTTTATTGGTCTTCCTAATCCAGAGGATTATCAAACTAATTGGGATACTGATCCTCCTACTCCCAAAGATTCTTTTGATGAGGAAATGGGATATTGGGATAGCATGATTGCTCTCAAAAAGGTTAACAATGCAGATATTAGACAGGTTGTAACAAAGAGAGTATGGAAGTCTGGTACAAAGTATGATATGTACCGTCATGATTATAGTAGATCTAATACATCATCAATATCTAAGGCAACTAATTTATATAATGCATCATATTATGTTATAAATGAAGATTACCGAGTTTATATGTGTCTACAAAATGGCACAAGTCCAGATTATCCAAATGGACAAATTTCATTAGATCAGCCAACATTTACTGATTTAGAGCCAAGAGCAGCAGGAACAAGTAATGATGGTTATGTTTGGAAATACCTTTATACTATTAAACCAAATGAAATTATAAAGTTTGAGACTTCTGATTTTATTCCTGTTCCCCAGGAATGGGAGACTTCACCAGATAATGCTCCTGTTAGAGAAAATGCAATAGAAGGTTCTATTAAAATAGTTACTATTACTAATGCTGGTATTAATGTTGGTGCAATATCAACATCATATACAAGAGTTCCTATTAATGGAGATGGAAATGGTGCAGAAGCAACAGTTGTTGTTAACAATGATCTAAAAATAGATTCCGTTACAATTTCTAGTCAAGGTTCTGGATACACTTACGGAACTTTAGATTTAGCAGCAGGAGGTGTACCTGTTGCAAGTACTGAACCTGAATTTAATGTTATCATACCACCATCTGGTGGTCATGGTGCTGACATATACAGAGAACTTGGTGCTTATAATGTTTTATTGTACTCTAGATTAGAAAATGATACTGAAAACCCTGATTTTATAACAGGTAACCAATTTTCCAGAATTGGAGTTGTAGAAAATCCTCTTGCACCAAATAGTATTATTCCACTAACACTAGATAAAGCAAGTGCATTATCTGCTCTTAGATTAACTGGTATTGGTTATAGTTCTGCTACTTTTAGTGCAGATAGTCAATTTGTACAAACAATTGGTACAGGTCTTACTGCTGTTGGTAGAGTTGTTAGTTATGATCAAACAACAGGTGTTCTAAAATATTGGCAAGATAGAGTTGGATTTAATACTGTAGGTGCTGCTTTAACAAATGCACCTTATGGTTATGAACAACTAGAATTTACTAGTAGTCCTTCTTCAGGTGGAACTATAGTAATTACTCCAACAACAGGATCTAACTTACAAATAGATTCATCCTTTAGCGGTTTTAGCACCTCTATAAATAATAGGACATATAACCTTGGTCAAGACTTTACTAACGGTATTTCTTCCCCTGAAGTTAAACGATATTCAGGTAATATAATTTACGTTGATAACAGACCATCTGTTAATAGGTCAGTAAACCAAAAAGAAGATATTAAAGTCATCTTGCAATTCTAAACGGATTATAAAGTATTATGCCACAGCAAACTAATCTAAATGTAGCACCATATTTTGATGACTTTGACGCATCTAATGACTACCATAAGGTATTATTCAAGCCTGGATATCCAGTACAGGCAAGAGAATTAACAACGCTACAATCTATACTTCAGAACCAAATCGAAAAGTTTGGAGATCATTTCTTTAAGGAAGGAACTAGAGTTATTCCTGGTAATATTTCCTATAACCAATTTTATTATGCTGTAAAATTAAACAATTCATATCAAGGGGTTCCTGTGTCTGCTTTTGCAGAACAATTGGTAGGAACACAAATTACAGGTGCTGTTTCTGGTGTTAGTGCTGTTGTCGATCATGTATTACTTCCTGGAGATTCTGAAGAAAGTAGTCTTACATTGTATGTAAATTATGTTGGTAGTAATTTAACTGATAATTCTAGTCAGCAGTTTAATGATGGAGAAGAGTTACTTTGTAATGCTATTCTTGTATCAGGATTACTTGGTAATACTACTATAAATCCAGGAACTGCTTTCGCATTAACATTATCTAATAATAATGCTGCTACTGGATCCGCTTTCATGATAAACGAAGGTGTTTATTTTATTAGAGGACAATTCGTAACAGTAAATACAGAGACTTTAATTTTAGATCAGTACTCAAATACTCCTAATTATAGAGTTGGATTGAATATAGTCGAAGAAATAATAAATTCAGATTTAGATGAATCATTAAATGATAATTCTCAAGGATATAATAATTATGGTTCTCCTGGTGCTGATAGATTAAGAGTAACTGCAAGTTTATTTAAAAAGTCATTAGATGATTTTGATGATAATAATTTTATTGAATTAGGTACTGTAAAAAATGGTGAACTTAGAAGTAAAAAGAAAACAGGTAGTGGAAATAGTACACCTTTTGAGGATGATGTAGCAACTAAAATTTTTGATACTGACGGAGATTTTACGGTTAAAGAATTTAATAGTGCTGTTGCAGAATCTTTAGATGATGGATTAGGTAATAATGGATTATTTAAGCAAGGTGAATTCACTTATGGTGGTGAACCTGCTTCTGCAGATAAGATGATCTATAAGATGTCTCCAGGTAAGGCATATGTTCGTGGTTATGATGTTGAGATACCAGAGGTAGTTTACTTAGATGCTCCTAAGACACGTACTACAAAAAGAATAGAAGATGAAGCAATAACATATAATACGGGAACAACTATTAAAATTAATAATGCACAAGGTGCTCCTTTTATTGGTATTGGAAATACTTATGTCGTAAGTTTGAGAGATTCTAGAACTTATACTGTTGGTGCAAGTCCAGCATATAATTATGGTAAAGAAATTGGTGTTGCTAGAGTTTATGATTATAAATTAGAAGAAGGATCTCAAAAGGACTGGACTCCTGCTAATGAATTTAATTTAAGTCTTTATGATGTTCAGACAATAACTGAGTTAAGTCTAAACGAACCAACTACACTTAATACACCAGTTTTTATTAAGGGTTCTAGTAGTGGTGCAACAGGATTTCTAAAAGAATCTGTTACTAATGGATCAACTCTACAGATTTATGAAACAGAAGGTAGTTTTATTCCAAGTGAATCTTTAATATTTGATGGTGTACAAGATGGTAGAATTTCTACAGGAATAACAGCATATGGGATATCAGATGTTAAAGCAGTATATGTAGAAGGAGTCGCAAGAGATCCTAGTCAAGGTCCTTGGCAAGATTTTAGTGGAGATGTAGTACAAAGAGATATAAAGGTAATCGGTATTGCTAGTATTACTTCTGAATATGAATGGGATTCTGGTCCTAACAGTGGTATTTGTACTGTTACTGTTCCTGCTAAATATCCAGTTAATGAGTTCTTTAAGGCTGGTGATTTAGTTAAGTTTACAAATCCAGATGACCAAAAAGAACCTATAGTTGGTGTTGTTTCATTTACAACTTATGTTGCTCCTAGTAGTGGAGCTGGTCAGAATGATATGCTGATCAAAAAAGATTTCCAAACCAATCCAGGAATTGCAGGATCTTTACCTATAACACATATAGTTGTTCAAGATTTTACAAAAATAGCATCTACTTTAGCAGAATCTCAGGATGATAGTCTTTATACTCCACTCCCTAAAACAAATGTAGCTTCAGTTGAATTAGATGATGCATACATTACTATCCGCAAAATTTATGATGCTAATTTTGTTGAGGGAGAAGTTTCTTCTTCTACTATTCCTACAGGTGGTGAAGATGAATACTTCCTACCATTTGATGAGGAAAGATATAGTTTATTTAATGAATATGGAACCCCTCAGAATTTAGCATCTGATAATTTTAGAGTATATACTGATAATAACGGTAGAAGTGCTCTTCAGATAAAGGGTATTAACCCAAATAATGTAGGTAATGATTGTAAAATAATTGCAACTTTACAGAAAAAGAATCCAAAAGCAAAATTAAAAATAAGAACTGCAGTTAAGAGTATTATTGTTGATAAATCATCCCAACCTAAGTCTGGAATTGGGTCAACTAGTGCTGATGACGGATTAACTTATGGTGCATATCCATTCGGAACTAGAGTACAAGATGAAATAATATCACTTAATCATCCAGATGTTATTAGTTTATATGGAGTATTCGAGAGTTCTGATACTAGTAATCCATCTGCTCCTAAATTAACATTAACTGATATTGCTAGTCCTTCAACGACTACTGCTGATTTCTTAATAGGAGAAGTTATAGAGGGAGAATCTAGTGGAGCAATTGCTATTATTGCTGAAATACTTGATGATTCAACAGTTAGTTTCCTTTATAGGAATGAAGAAATATTCAAGGAAGGTGAGAGAATATTAACTAATCAAACTAATATATACTCAAATATTCAGAAATTAGATACTCCAAGCTTTGATGTTTCTGTAAATTATACGTTTGATGATGGTCAGCAATCTAGTTTCTATGATTATGGATTTATAGAAAGAAAATCTGAAAATGAAGCACCTGATAGAAAATTAAAAATATATTTCTGTACTGCAGGATATAATGTAACAGATACTGGAGATATTACTACAGCAGATTCTTATAAAAACTTTAGTTTCTCTAAAGAAATTAGAGAAATTGATGGACATAGAAATACTGATATAATTGATATTAGACCAAGGGTTAGTGATTATTCAGTAGTTGATGGTGTTTCTAGATCTCCTCTTGAGTTCTTTGGTAGAACATTTACACAAACAGGTAATACTGCTACAAATATATTAGCATCTAATGAAAATGTACTAGTAACTTTCTCATATTATCTTGGTAGAATTGATAGAATATTCTTGAATAAGGATGGTACATTCCAGGTTAACTATGGTGAACCTTCAGATGATCCAGATTTTCCTAATAAAGTTGATGATGCTTTAGAGGTATGTCAGGCAACTCTTCCTCCATATGTCTATGATGTATCTGATGTAGAGATCAATTTCTTAACTCATAAAGGGTATAAGAATTCTGATATTAGAAAATTAGAAGATAGGATTAAGAATTTAGAATATTATACAGCACTATCTTTATTGGAATCTAATACCAATAACATGTTTATTGCTGATAGAGATGGTACAAATAGATATAAGGCAGGTTTCTTTGTAGATAATTTTGCATCATTTGACTCTCAAGAAGATGGTCTACAAATTCAGAATAGTATTGATAGAAGTAATAAACAACTTAGACCAAGACATTTTACTACTTCAGTTGATTTAATATTTGGACCTGTTACTGACGTTGATCCTAATGAGGATCTAGCATTCTCAGATGCTAGTGGTATTAATATTCAGAAAACTGGAGATGTTCTTACATTAGGATATTCTGAAGTAGAATGGCTTAAGCAATCATTTGGAACAAGAACCGAAAGTGTTACTCCATTTATGATACCTTTCTGGCAAGGTACTATTGAATTAACTCCTGCTGGTGATACTTGGACTGATGTAGTTACTCTTAGTGCAAAAATTATTAATAGAGAGGGTAATTATGCTCAAGTTATGGCAAATGCCCAAAGAAGGTTTAATGTAGATCCTCAATCTGGATTTGCACCTACTGTTTGGAATTCTTGGCAGACCACTTGGACTGGTATGGAGACTGATAGATGGACTCGTAATAGGTCTAGAGTAATTTCCAGCCAAAGATTAAGACAAGGAAGAAGAGAATTTCAGAGAACAAGAACAAGAGTAACTGAACAAACTTTAACACAACAATTCCAACGTACAAATCAAGCTAGAACTGGTGTAAGAACTCTTGTTGTTGAAGATATTCAGAATACATCACAAGGTACAAGATTAGTAAGTAGAGATCTTGCACCAGCAATACGATCTAGAAATGTTACTTTTGACGGTAAGAGGTTTAAGCCTAAGAAGAGATTATATACTTTCTTTGATGGTAAAGATGTTACCAAATACTGTGTTCCTAAATTACTGGAAGTTAGTATGACATCTGGTACATTCCAGGTTGGTGAAACTGTTATTGGTGAATCATTTAGATCTGGTGGAATGTCAACATGGCCACATTCTACTTCTCCCTCAATTGCTTTTAGGGTTGCCCAATTAAACCATCAAGAAGGTATCTATAGTTCACCTACTGGAGTATATCAAGAAAACCCATATGACAGTACTCCTTTAGCATCTGGATATTCTGCATCATCAACTCTATTAAATATTGATTTATATTCCTTATCAAATCACCCACAAGGTGATTATTCTGGATGGATTGAAAGTGATATGGTGCTTCGTGGTCAAAGTAGTGGAGCACAGGCAAGAATTACTAATGTACGATTAATTCCAGATAATCATGGAATAATGCAAGGTAGTTTCTATATTCCTAATCCAAATGGAACAAATCATCCAAAATTTGAGGTTGGAACTAAAGTATTTACTTTAATTGATAATGTATCTAATGTTGTTAAAGGTGCAGATACTAGAGGTGAGGAAGATTATATTGCTCAAGGATTTGTTAATACTGTCCAGGAAACTATTATATCTGTTAGAAATGCTAGAGTTGAGCATAGACAGACTAATGATAGTAGATCAAGTAGAACTGCAGTTGGTTCTGCTCAAGTTGTGAGTAGTAGAACTGTAAGAACAAGAACTAATGAACGTACTATTAGATGGCATGATCCTCTTGCACAGTCTTTCTTAGTTGATGATGAAACTGGTATTTACTTAACAAGATTTGATGTCTTCTTTAAGAGTAAGGATGATATGGGTCTTCCAGTTACTGTGCAAATCAGATCAACTGATAGAGGTTATCCATTAACTAAGGTTCTTCCTTTCTCAGAAGTAGCATTGAATCCTGATGATGTTGTTCTATCCAGTGATGGATCTGTCGCAACTTCATTCCAATTTAAGTCTCCTGTTTATCTTGAAGGTGGAAGAGAGTATGCTGTATGTTTGTTATCAAACTCTACAAAATATAGTGTATTCATTTCTAGAGTTGGTGAAGAAGATCTAATTACTAGATCATATGTTTCACAGCAACCTTATCTAGGATCTTTATTTAAGTCTCAGAATGCCTCAACTTGGGAACCAAGTCAGTGGGAAGATCTTAAATTTACTATGTATAGAGCTGATTTCGTAGATTCTGGTTCTGTAGATCTTTATAATCCAGTACTTGCAAAAGGAAATGATGAGATTGCAAGATTACAAGCAGATTCATTATCATTAAAATCTAAGACAATTAGAGTTGGTCTTGGTACAACTGCAGTAGATAATACAATTGAGATTGGAAATACTATATCACAGCAAGGATCTGAGGCAACTGGTAATTATGTTGGTGCAGCAGGAAGTGCTTTCTATGTTTCTATAACAAATGCAGGTATTGGATTCACTCCATTTACTGCTGGAAATTATACTTATTATGATGTACCATTACAAACTATTACTGGACAAGGTAAGGGTGCTAGAGCTGTAGTTAGTGTAAATGGTGGTAAAGTAGATACCATACAAATAAATGATCAAGGATCTCAAGCTAATGGTGGAAATGGTTATGTTGTAGGTGATGTTATTGGTATTAGTTCTTTGGGAACTCAAGGAGCAGGTAGAGACCTTAGAGCAACTATTACGACTATTGGTGATCCTAGACAATTGATTCTTGAAAATGTCCAGGGTAATTTTGTTACTGGTGTTGGTAATACGGTTATGGTCACACGTAGCAGTGGTTTGACTACAGGATTTAATGACTTTAATGGTGGAGATGTTCAGATAGATTCTATCGAGACTGTTGAAGATGGTTTACATGTTAAAGTAAATCATATGAATCATGGAATGTACTTCCAGAATAATGTAGTTGGTATTAGTGGTGTACAATCTGATGTTAAACCATCTAGATTAACAGCACCATATTCAGTTGATTCTACTGATGGTATATCTGTAGAAGACGGAAGTAAATTTGCAGTATTTGAGGGAGTTGGTGTTGGAACTACTAATAGAGGATATTTGCAGATTGGTGATGAAATTATTGAATATTCAAATGTAACTGGTAATACTATAGGTGGTTTTATTGCTAGATCATCTAATGCATTTAAGCAAGATTATCCAACAGGTACAGATGTTTATAAGTATGAACTTGGTGGAGTTAACTTGAAGAGAATAAATAAAACTCATGATTTGATAAATGTAACTAAAGCAGATCCTATCAATTATGATTCATATCATGTTAAGATTGATATGTCTGAGAAGTTTAATGTAGATAATGCTGATAGAAGTACTGATGTTGGTTATCGTGCTCTCTATTTTGATAGATCTCAAACTGCTGGTGGATGGAATTCATTTGCTACCCAAAACATACCATTTGAGATCATTACACCAATGATTCAGAATTTAACACCTGAAGGTACTACTATTAATGCAACAGTTCAGACAATTACTGGACAAAGTATGAGTGGTGTTGAAACTCCTTGGGTTAATTTTGGAACTGAAAGTGTTAGCATTAACGAGATAAATTATCTAGATACTCCTAGATTGATTGGATCTAAGGTAAATGAAGATGCTAAATTAAATAATGTAACTGAAGGTAATAAATCACTTAACTTAAAACTAACTCTTAATACTACTGATAGTAGAATTAGTCCAATGGTTGATGCTCAGAGAATGAGTGCTGTATTGACATCAAACAGAGTAAATAACGCTATTAGTGATTTTGCAACTGATCCTAGAGTAAATACTATAGGAACTGATCCATCTGCATGTAAATATATTTCTAAGGAAGTAGTAATGACTAATTCTGCTACTTCATTAAAAGTGATTGTAGATGGTTACTGTAATGCTTTCTGTGATATTAGAGCATTTTATGCTATTAGTGAAAAGGATGGATTTAGTCCAATCTTTACACCATTCCCTGGATATAAGAATCTAACACCTCAAGGTGAGATAATTAATAAGGAAAATAGCGACGGTAGACCTGATTCTTTAGTTCCTGTACAAAATGAGTATAACTTTACTCCAGAAGATACTGAGTTTAGTTCTTACAACTTTACTGTTGATAATCTACCTTCATTCAAGGCATATAGAATTAAATTTGTATTAACATCTACAAGTCAAGTTCATGTTCCTAGATTATCTAATTTAAGGGTAATTGCACTAGCATGATGCAGAGAGTAAAGGGGCATTCAGATCTTGCGAGAGATCCTAAATCGAATGCTATAATTAATACAAATACATTAGAGTATGATAAGTATGTCTCTAGACGTAATGTTTCTGTAGAAAAGAATGAAAGAGTTGATGAAATTGAACAGAATTTATCTGACTTAAAAGGTGAAATAAATGAAATTAAATCACTATTAAAGGAGTTAGTCACAAATGTCAAATAAAAATATAACCTTTAATACTGATGCTGGTGTTCCTGCAGCAGCGAATCTAGTTATTAATACTGGATCAGATTTTTCTACGACATTTACTGTTGTAGATACTAGTAATGCTGCTTTTGATTTTACTGGATATACTGCAGCATCTCAAATGTCAAAGAGTGTTGCTGTTGGGGCAACATTAGGTGCTGTTGGAACATTTACTGTTGGTATTACTAGTGCATTGGGTGGTAAAATAAACATCTCAATGTCTGAACAGAATACACGTAATCTTTCAGAAGGTCGATATGTATATGATGTAAATGTAAAAACTGGGACTAATGTTAGTAAATTAGTTAATGGAAATATTCTAGTCTATGCTGGAATTTCTACTACCCCCTAAATATTATATAAGGAGCATCTGTGTAAATGGCACAACCATCAAGTAGACAAGAATTAATAGATTATTGTAAGAGGCAACTTGGTGCTCCTGTATTGGAGATCAATGTTGCTGATGAACAAGTAAATGATCTGGTTGATGATGCTGTTCAGTATTTTCAAGAAAGGCATTTTGATGGAGTATCACCTGCATTATTAAAATATAAATTAACCCAGGATGATATTGATAGGGGAAGAGCAAGAGGTGGAAATAGTACCGAAGGTATAGTAACAACTACTGCTACAACAAATATAGCTGGTACAAATGTAAGTTTTGGATGGGAAGAGAATAGTAATTATTTACAGGTTCCACCAGAGATTATTGGTGTACAAAAAATATATCATTTTGATGGAACTAATACTACAACAAATAATATGTTTAGTGTTAAATATCAAATGTTTTTGAATGACATATATTATTGGGGATCAACAGAATTATTGACTTATGCAATGACAAAATCATATCTATCAGATATTGATTTCTTATTAACAACTCAGAAGCAAATAAGATTTAATCAGAGGCAAGATAGATTATATATGGATATTGATTGGGGTAGTGTACAGAAAAATGATTGGATAATTATGGATTGTTATAGAGCACTTAATCCTGCTGATTTTACTAGAGTATGGAATGATTCGTTCTTAAAAAAATACCTAACCCAATTAGTAAAACGCCAATGGGGACAAAATCTACTTAAATTCCAAGGAGTAAAACTTCCTGGTGGTGTTGAATTAAATGGACGGCAAATCTATGATGATGCTCAGAAAGAGCTTGATAACATCAAAGAGGTTATGTCCAATACTTATGAGTTACCACCACTAGACATGGTAGGTTGATATCATGGCACTTAATCCATATTTCCAACAAGGTGCTAGATCCGAGCAGAATTTAATACAGGATCTAATCAACGAACAGTTGAGGATGTATGGTGTTGAAATACATTATTTACCAAGAAAATATGTAAGTGAAAAAAGTGTTATTAAAGAAGTAGTATCTTCTAAGTTTGATGATGCATATCCTATAGAAGCATATATTGATAACTTTGATGGGTATGGCGACAATCCAGTATTATTATCTAAATTTGGTATTCAGCAAACAAATGAAGTAACTCTTGTAATATCAAAGGAGAGATTTGAGACATACATTTCTCCATTAATGAGAGGAGAAGAGAATGTAAAACTAACTACTAGACCTAAAGAAGGAGATTTAATTTACTTCCCATTGGGAGATAGGTTATTTGAGATTAAGTTTGTAGAGCATGAGAAACCATTCTACCAGTTACAGAATACTTATGTTTATGAATTACGTTGCGAACTCTTCCGTTACGAGGATGAGGTTATTGCTACTGGAGTTGAAGAGATTGATGATGAATTAGTCGGAGATGATTTATCTGATGCTCAGACAGAAGATGGTATTTCTACAATACTTGGTGTAACACAAACATTAAAGTTAGTTGGTAGTGGAATTAATGCATCTGC
>CERB01031243.1_pt1 | contig 17911 bp, 9 predicted proteins | sample 356271 | NCBI WGS metagenome assembly CERB01 (sample SAMEA2621155, study PRJEB7988) | marine metagenome | isolation source: saline water (ENVO:00002010), including
GCATTCGTTGATGCTGAAGCAGCAGGCGAAGCACTAATACCTAGTTTTGCTTCTAAGGCTATGAGCGCTGTTGAAGCTGCACCATGCACCTGATCGTGCTCATAGTTAGATGCATCAAGATCTGTGGTAGCACTAGGAGTTACCTGATTAGAACTTGTATCTAACGAAGTTGGGTAATTTGATGAAGGCATTTATGACTCCTATGGAACCAGATCAAGGGTGAAAATACCGGCAGCATTCCACTGAATTTTGAATGTGCCGGATGTTGTGCTAAAAGCTCCCCCAAAATCTATACAAGCAACAAGACATTTGTTTGTGCCTGTGCTGGCGTAAAGCGTGTCATCATAAACAACTGCTCTCGCTACACCAGACAACGTTGAAGCAGCCCATTCGACATCAGCGGCATCAAACTTTAATGTCCCGGTGCCATCCGAAGAACTAGTAAACGTAACACTGGTTAATGTTTCGCCACCAGTCGAGTAATTACCACTCGCAGGTAACTCGTTAGTCACGTCGTTCATTGTTGACATGGTTTCGTAATCTGAAGCAGTCGGGTTAAACGACGCAGTTGTCAACAAACACTTGAAGGTGTCGTTATCGAAATCTAAATTGAGGTCATTTTTTAATGCAGCCTCAAACGTTTCGCAAAAAAGTCCACTAGCCATTGGTGCTACTCGTTCCTTGGATTGGCTTTGGCCTAATCGTTACGTCACCGTTTGGTTTTTGCATTCTTTTTCCTTGCAGCAGCAGCAGCCTTTTTACCTTTAGCGGTATAAGGATACTTCTTTCCGTTAACTTTAGGCATAAATGAATAATAGCAGAGAGGAGCAGAGAGGCCGGGGAAAGGGGGAAAACCCGACCCCTCTGCGATCTCTATGGGCTAACTATTAGCTGTTAGCTCCGATGCTGGATGATGCCTCTACACGGACCATGCATGCTTCACGGAAGATGCCGTATCCGACTAGGTGGTACCAGCCAATTGGGTTGAACCGACGCAGAGTATCAGTCACAGGACCGACAACAATGCTTGGCTCAGGCCCGAATCCGGGGGCACGTGAATGTGCTTTTGCAAGCGCTTGACGGCCACAGATAAGGGTTTGGTAAACATCGACGTTACCGGAACCACCGTCGGCAATTAGACCTGCACGGGGGTTTTCGATGTATTCGATGCCATTGAAGGTGCCGATTGAACCTGCACGGATTGGTGCACCGTCTTGGTACAGTTGGTACTGGATTACATCCGTTACAGCAACATCCGCACGGAAATCGTAGGAAACATCCGGGTGGATGATTGCCATGTAGTTTCCGTTTTCCCAACCGGGTGCATTAGCAGTACGTAGTTTAGCTACGGCTTGCCTACCTAGCGAAGCAGCGTAGTTATCGTCGGCTGTAATAGCGCCACGGCTAGTACCGGGACCTGAACCTATACCCGAATAGATAATTTGGTTAGTGTCGGTGCTGCCGTTAGCAACATCAGACACGATTTTATCTAGCGAGTCAGCCATGTTGTAACCAACAATGTTGGCTGCATCAGCGTCTACGTTAAGGAATGATGTTCCACGCAGCTTGGCACTCGTGATAACCGCATTACCGTACTCTGCAAGAGATACGTCTACTTGACTATCAGTCAATGCCTGTGCTGTCACATCAGCGTTTTCTGTAAGCGCTGTAGTGGCCTGCCCAAGATCGGCAAGGAAAGTAAATTTAACACTAGAACCGTTGTGGGTCTGTGCTGTTGAACGAACGTCAGCGACCATTTCGAACAATGGTTGCGAACGCAAAGCGAAATACGCAACCTGATCGAACGCAGTCTGTACCTGATCGTCCCATGTTGAAGTTGTTACTGAGGGGGCTGCCATAGCAGCTACTCCTTATAGGTAAGGACTCCTCAAAATAAGATCAAACGCTAGCGTTCCACATTATCCCATTGGCTTCAGCTAATCGCTGTACTTCTTCTTGCGAAGTAGCCGCTCTAAATTGTTCCATAAGATTAGGTGGTATCACCGGATCTCCGCCTTCACCGGCTGCCTGAATACGTTGCTCCGCTTGCATTGTGTCTTGCATCATCGCTTCGGCTTGGGCAGGGACACTATTTTCCCCTAAGAACCCAGCAGCCATAGCTTCCTGTCGGATAGCTTCAGCATCGAGTTCACCATCGTAGCCTTTAACGAAATACTTAACACGAGAATCATCAGGATCAAGTCCTGCTGACCGGAACGTTTTTTCACGCCTCAAAGCTTCAAGTTCGACTGCCATCTCAGAGTTTGATTGTCTCTCAGATTTTAAATCGTTCTCTAACTCTCGTCGCCAATTCGGTTTCGATTCGGATTTACTGCCAGCATCGTCACTATTTCTAGTGGAGTCAATGTCTGTCATATGTCACTCACCTAACGTACGCATCCTCAGCGGTGGAACCTTGGATGGAAAAAATTTGGTGCTAGCTCACCCTTACGGGGCCAACACACAAATTATAAAGTAAAGAAAAGCTCAATGCAAGTTTAAGTGGTAGTGACAGAACCTAACGAAGTATTACCAGCGTTACTAATCATGCCACCAGTGGTTCCACTGAACCCTGCACGACGAGCTTCGTTTTGGCGACGCATAGCTGCTCTAGCTTTACCAGATCCCCATACTCCTTCAGCTAGTTCGTCACCTGTCATCCCTGAAGAAAACATTGTGCTACTTGTCATACCTGCGAATTGGCCCATTTGTGCTGCCACTTCACGTTCTTGAACATCCATATTAAGTAAAGATCTACTTGTTCCTTTAGAAAACGAAGTGCTTCCCAAAACACGTTTAGACATGCCACCGATTTTTGAAGCTGCGTAAGCCCGTTTTGCTTCAGCTAAAGATTTAGTTCCCATAAATTCTGGGTCAACCATAGCTGCCATAAAGTCAGCTTTATCCCATTTATAGTCTCGTTTTAACATTGCCAACGTTTCAGGATTAGCGTTATACATCATATCTTCTGCTTCTTGTGCACGGTCAGCAAATTCTGCAACTGAAATACCATGAGCGATCATGTCAGTTACCGGGTCTTCGCCTGCTGTTTCTTGTGCTGTGACGTACGGGCCCAACCCGTATTTATCTATCGTTTCCCATAAACCAGCTTCTTGTTGAACATACTGTGCTTCAGTTATTGGGGCTGCTTTATTGGCGTCACGCATTGCCATAGCAGGGAATCGTTCGTCGTAAATGTCTCGTATTGCTTGTGGAAGATACATTGAATCAGTTGTGCCGACGTTTGGGCTACCGAATCTCATTTGCATAATGAGTGTTTCGGCGTCGTAACCTAAAGCTATTTGGCTTACTGCCCATGTTGCTAATTGGTCGCCGTCTTTATCTCCAAAGAATTTAGCGAAGAACCCACGCATTGCGCCTTCGGCGCTTCGCATTCCTTTTTCTTTTTGCCATTTCAGCCATTCGCTTTCTTCGTCATCTTTATCGCCGCCATCGTCACGGTTATTGTTGTTATTATTATTGTTGTTATTATTATTGTTGTTATTGTTGTTATTATTGTTGTTGTTGTTAGCGCTGTTGTCGCTATCATCGTCTAGCCAGATTTTGTCTTTAACTGCTTGTTTCCACCATTCGCTACCCATACCGTACTGTTCACGGGCTGCTCTGCTAGCAGCAGCGATAGCTTCATTTAAATTAAAAGCTGCGTTACTTGCATCAATAAGACCTGTCGCATATCGAGCTTCAAGTGTGTCTGGCATGCCAGTAGTTAACCTAAGTGCATCTAATTCTCGTGCTTGGAAAGCCCCAAGCATTTGCTGTCCCCGTGCATGAAGCGCATTGAGATCTGTAGCTGCGTTACTTGCATCAATTGATTCCCAGATGTCCATTTTAAATTCCTGTGGTTTGGCCCATTAAAGTGCCCATAGTGTTAACAAAATCCATTGTGTCGTTAAAGATGTTGGGGTTGTAATCTGCTTCTGGAGAAGTTCTAATCCGATAAGCAAAACTATTTGCGTTTAACGGAGTATAAGTACCGTCTTCTTTTTGGTCACCACTCAAAATATCGAGAGCTAACTTGCGGTGCTCATCTTTCCATTTAGGTTGGTACCCCATAATGCTGTAAAAAATACTGCCGTAAGAACCCAGAATGTCTAACGGGCTACGCCCTGCTCGTATGCGTTCTGCAACAGCCGGGTATAAGTCTTCAGCTTGTTCCCCTAATAAGGAACGCAGCAAATCTAGTTGCTCTGTTTCATTGCCGACATAGGCACGTCGAGCCCATTCATTGATTACGTTGTCGTCAGGATCAATAAGATAATTATCGTAAATACCAAGAATTTCTGTACGAAGCTCGGCTTGGGTAGTGCCACCTTCAACATCTTCTCCGAATTGGATAGGGCTACTTTCGCCGCCCCCTGCTAAAAACCGCCGGATGTCTTCCTCATCCATGCTTTCTTGCCAAGCAATTCTAGCTGCTTTTAGAATTTGTGCTTCTGTCCATTCCAACCCAAGATTTAATAGCTCATCTCGGATCATCTGTTCTTGAACTTTTACAAGGCCACGTCTACGACCAGACCAGCCTTCGCCTTCTTCCCCTTCGTACCATTCTTGTTCTTTGCCCAACCGACTAGTGCCATTTTTTTTGTAATAGTCAGTTTGATACATTAAAGAAGCAACCCAATTTTGGACTTGTTCTGTTGTAACAAATCTTTGTTTTTCAAGATCTTCAGTTATGATGTCATAAACATGCCGGTCCCCGATCATCATGTCTTCACGGTCTATCAACCAACTGTACAATCGCATCAACGATTCACGATCAAGCGTTCCGTCTTCAGTTTCTTCTTCAATTGGTTCAATAACCATTATCTTTTACTTCCAAAAAAGTTTAAAATTAAGTCTAGAGTTGATTCTGCTGTGACCAATTCCTTGTCTTCCTCGAAAGCCCCACCTTCTTCAGTTTCTTCCACAATTTGGTCACCAAAATACGACTTCATTTCTGTATCAGTTGGCTGAGGAGACATCCCCATATTGCCTTGTTCTGCTTCTAAAGCCCACTGATCGAATAAAACAAAGGCTGCTTCGTCTGGCTGTCGCCCAACAACACGCCTATATATTTCACTAGCTAATGCACGGCTATGAGTTTGCGCTATCCGTTTAACAACACCCGTATTGGTAGCTAAATCAAAAAGCTCATCAGATAGCTGATCCATTGTTAAACCTGATTGAGTTAACAAACCACTCGCAGACAAACCTTCCATATCTGCGATAGTGAAATCTTTTTTACGCAATTTAGGTAATTCAAGTTTAATCATGTCGTATGCGTCCATGCCCCCACCAGACAAATTCGCTGTGTAAGCTGCATCAGAAGCTAACTCCAACAGCCCACCCAACACTGACTCTCGCTCATAAATCAAAGACGGATCACGGAACATTGCAGTTCCCAAAGAATCAGCCATATAAGATTTATCGCCTGTACCAATGGCTAAAGACTCAGCGATTAGCCGTTGGGTTTGTGGATCTTGTGCATCGTAGAGAGTCATAGCATCTCTTACTGTGAACGGAATATCTTTTTCTACTTTCCGCACAAAGCTTTGACCGTCTTCAATACGAGCTTGATCAATTTCCCAACCAAGAGCACGCCCAGTTATTACAGGATCTTGGCCAGCTACAAACCCATTCCAACCTTCGTAATACTCTGTATAAGGAACATCTTGGAAACCGATAGTGTCTCTAGGCGGAGCCATACCACGAATCATTGGCATATTACCTGTAGATACAGCAGCCCAATCTCTCATTTCAATATCTGAATCTTGTATTGCAAGACGACCTGCCGCCAACATACCCGGATCGTTAACAGCATGAACGTTTCCGTAAAGACCCGGCATTGTCGGACCTGCTTCGTATCCTTCGTTCATTAAAAGCTGAATTTGTTTTTCTTCTTCAGTTATCCCAGCAGCAATTTCTTCTGGGGTCAACTTAGCTGCTTCGGGTTCAGTGCCATATAAATTAGCTTGGATCAAAGGATTATCTAAATCCTCTTGTAACTTTCGTTCCGCCTCTGCGGCTATTTCTTCTTCCGAAGCCCCTTCTTCTTCTCGCCGTTTAGCGTCTTCATATACGCCTATAGTTGCAGGCCAGATAAGATGCCATGCAGCCTCACTAGCAGGCTGCATTTTTTTAACTGCGCCCCACACTATATCTAATGCACTCATTATCTAGCACTCCCAAGCGTTGCTGGTTCACGCAACGGACTATTCGAAACAGAAACTGTATCTATATTACTAAAGAACCTGTCATACACATTCCCAAAATCTGGTTCAAGCAACAACTGTGCAATGCCTAGTTGCCAACGCACTAACAGATCTTCGTTCTCTCTATAACCTAACCGTTCCCATTTACTGTCATTGAATACTCGTGCACGGTCTTCTAAAGCCAATGCAATACCGTCATGCAATTCTAAGTATCGTTGAATCTGCACAACATCTAAGCGTTTTTCATAAGCAGGATCTTTCACAACATGACGGAACCCTGCCAAAACTTTAGAAGTAGTTTGGGCATCACCCATCCGGCTAAATTCTTGGGCCCACGACGGATACTGTTGCCCTAAGTTGTGTATAAATGCTCGTCGTTCTTGCACTAAATCGTAGTGCGAAGAAATCGCTCCAGATAGGCCCGCTTTTTTTCGTTGCGCTAACTTAGCGTAAAGCTTGATACGGTAATCTTTCCAATCTCGCCAACCTTCAGAAGCAGTCGCATCCATAAACTGTTCGTTAAGAGTAAGAGGACGTGTACGGCCTTCCAGTTTTTCAAGCCTTCGAATATTTCTGTTGTACTCCCATTTCACTTCTTCTGGCCCAACTTGCCCAATGATCCACGGAGCTATTTCTAGATACTCAGTTGCATCAGCTTTATGGGTTTCGTAATTTGCGTGTCCTTGCCGTGTGCCAGCAACAGCTTCTATCGTTAAAGATGTACGTGCAGTAGCAGGCCACAAATCTTGATGGTTAGCTAAAATGTATTCGTCAGCGACATCGGGGCCATGCTCTTCCATTACACGCCAGTACTCTTGAAGTATCGGGTAGTACGGAGATTGCTGTATGGCTGATGTTGGGATAGCCAAGTTCCTTATGGCTCTGATCCCGTAAATCATGTTAGTGCGACGTTCTGCTTCCGCTAAAAAGTCTTTTTTAGCTTCATTTGTTGTCGGCAGTTTTAAGCCTTGTTCGTTGTATTGGACCATCATGTCGATTAGAACTCTGGCCGCAGTAGCCTGCCGTCGTTCATCATCTAAATACAATTCCCCTATACCTTTACGGGCAAGATTTTTTGTCCATGCAGGTATTAAACTAGAAACCATTCTTGTGAAAGCATCATCGCCTTCTGCAATCCCATAAGGGATCAACCACCCCAACGTTTCATCTAACTCTGGGACTTTCAAAATAGCTTCCCCGATACCCCACGAAATGATAGGGCTACCACTTGGGAATGCAGAAAAGAACGAAGCTGAACCGAGTTTCCAGTCAAGTGGCATTTGTGCCAACATTTCTATATCCCCGAACCAGTCAATGCTTTCGATAAAGGGCAACCACTCTGCTTCGGTTCTATATTGGAATATGTCAGGTAGTTGCATAACAAGTACGGTCTGCCCGTTTTCGTCTTCGGCAGAAGCAGTAGCGAACGCCCTTAAACCTCTAGCAACAAACACAGGGTTTTCCGCTGCGAGGCTGAACCACCGGCCAATAACTTCTTGCCACGCCCCAAAGAACGGTGACGCTAACCAAAGCGTTTCTTCTATTCTTGTCCGTGACGCTAAATCGTAAAGCTGATTTTTTGTTTCTTCGATTGCGTACTTTCTAGATTTTTCTTGCAGTTGAGAAAGAGCTTTAGGAGAGATGCGGATAACCCCATCAACTCTGAAAGGTTCTAGCCGACGTAAAACATCTGTCCCATATAACGCATCGAACATTACGCCTCTCGACATAACACTCTCAACTTCACCAAGAGTTTCTAACGGACCAGCTACCTTCTCTTTGATCCGTTGCCATATCGTTCCTGTTTGTTTAGCATCTAAGAATTGAGAAGAGTTAACTGTTTTACCGAAATCACGTAGCCCTTCTTCTCCCCTGTACACAGTTTCACCAGCCACTTCTACCGCATCTAGCTGATCCCTCCTAGTACCCCAAAAGTAGCTAGCCGTAGTTTGCTGCTCTCTGAAAAACTCGGTGTTCTCACCCATCAAACGAATTTGTTCGACAATAGGACGTTCCGCAGCCAACCGCATTAACTTAATCCGGTTATCAATACTGAAGATTGGGTTACCTGTTGATCCAATAACTTCGTCAACTATTTTTTTGTAAGAAGAAAGAACTAACCGACGTAAAGGAGCGCTTACAGAAAACCCTGTCCCATCAGGCCCGAGCCGAAGTAAGGATTCATCACCTAGATTGTAACTCCCAAGAAAAGTCACTCCCCTATTTTCGAAATTATCCCACAACATTTCCATGGTGTCCCATTCAGGCATTTCCGAACCTACACCTATAGAACCCCGTTCTGGTAGTCCTCTCTCACGTCGCAGTTCAGCATCATCTAAGAAACCTTTTATGACATTAGACCAAAAGAGATCAACTTCAGCTTGCAAAGTTTGTAACGCTGGAAGAATATCTGCATTCCATTTGACAACAGTACCAGCTTGAACTTTCTTTATAACAGGTTCAAATCCCGGCAACATTGTCGGCACAAGACTATTCGCCTCATACCTAGAATCTACAATAAGCCCTTCTAATTGGTCAGTAGTCCGATAGGACTCTACGAACTGGTCAAGAACATCCTGCCCATATTCACGCAACCAATCCAAAATTTCTTTTGGACCTCGGAACCCAGTGGGCTCACGGAAAAATTGTCGCCAATAATCACGTGTTGCAGTATCCCCTGCTTTGCCGAAGGGAACTACATAACGATCCAAGTAGTCATCCCAAGCATTAACAAAACTTTCTCGCTCTTGGCGGCTAGTAATGTCGTATTGATGGGCACCTTGATACTGTTGCCGCTTTCTTTGTATATGGGTACCACCCAACAACTGTGTACGTGCAGTTGGATTAGCTGAAATATTTCGGCGGTTAATCTCTTGTATTTGCGGGGTATCACCGAATGAACTATCAATCCGAGTTGATCCTGTCTGCGTTGTACTAAAGCCACCTTCAATTAAAATTTGTGAAGCACGCTCAAATTGACTTGCTAGTTTAGGCGACTCAGTTTGGAAACCTTGAACAATTGTCTTCTCGAAATCGTTTACGGCAGTCACATTTTGTGAAATCATTTCTGCTGCACGTCTACGGTTTTTAAGAGCCTGATTAAATTCTTTAGCTAAATCAACTAAATTTAGATTATCGCCAATTAGTTGTTGAGCTTGTTCAGGTGTTATAAACGAAACTTCGCTTACAGGAGGAAGGTCTTCTCCGCTAATTGGGAATCCATAGAGATCCTCTAAACCTATAACTTCGAACGCTTCGTCTGGGGTAGGGAACTCAAATGCGTCTTCATTTACTTCAAGATATCGGTTCCTTTCTCGTTCGCTAAGAGGACGTTTTAATTCATTTAAACGAGCATCAAGAACCTTTAAAGTCGCTGAAGAAGCGTTAGCATAAAGATCTGAATTTTTAATATCCGCAAGTGAAACCCACCACTCATCCCGAGTAGTTAATCCAAAATCAGCTTGCATGTCGTACCGTTGACTGTTAGCAAAAATCATGTCAATGACTTCGTTGCCAACCTGTACATTTATCCACGAAGAAACCTCTTCGGGGACAAGCATATTCTTTTCCCGTAAAAGATCGGCATACATGCGTGCTTCAGTTGTGCCTGCTGTCTGTGACCATTCATTATCAGGGAACGCTCGGTAACCTACGTCATCGGCCCTTATAGATGCGTCTAAATACTCATACCGATTTGGGTAATGTTCAGCTAACCAACCAAAAATATCTGCGGATTCTGCTTCACGTAACGACACCCATGCAGCATTTCTAGCAGCAATGCCATATGATTCGGCAACTTGCCGTCGAGCAGCTTTTTGTATGCTTACTCGGCTATGCGCTGTATAGGCTCCTGCTGCTGCTGCTGCCCCAACTGGACCAGTGAAGTATAAGCCTAAGGCAGTTGCTGTCCCAACTTTTAGAGTTTTACGGCGAACCGTATATTCTCTGTCCATAACTTGGGCAACGAAATCAACCATGTCGCCGCCACGATCCATGTACAGATCAACCATTTCAATAAACTCACGGTTTTCTAGAACAGTTCGTTCATGCATCAACTTATTGAAATCATTATCGGAAAAGTCTAAAAGACTTGGCTCAGTTTGCAATTCAGCTATATCTTCAGCAATTTCGTCAATTCGCTCGAACCCACCAAGCTCTTCAAATAAATCGTTTTGAACAATAGCGTGAACATCTATTCCATTGTTGCGTAACCAACGAACTTGCAACGTATCAAAAGCAGGACCAAGAGCAGCTAACGCCAAAGAAGAATCAACAGCAGCATGTAACCGTAATTGTGAGTCTGTGTTTACAACCATTGGCCACCGTGGAGTAAGCAAAGTAATGGTTTTCCACATGCTTTGGCCTTCCATAAGGCCGTTGCGTATCGCTGCACGAACCGGGGTCATACCAACTTGAACCGGTTTCCCTGCAACGTCTATAGTTTTCCAATCCCCAGTTAATGCTCGTTCTAACTCTTTCCACCTATCAATTCGTGGCATGATAACTGCTTGCCGAGTTTGTCTTGGAGAAATCGGTTTACGAATAAATGTTGTTGTGCCTAACTCATCAGTACCGAGGATGTCTGTAAAATCGACATTGCCGTACCGTTTACCTGTGGCTTCGCCACCTTCTTCCAGCATTTGTTTAACCGCTTTAAGTTCCCCACGAAGAAGAGTAACTAAATTTTGGCGAACATCAGGTCCACCCCAATCAATACCATCGAATTTTTTATCTGGGATTATCGCTTCAACGAACCCGGTGAGGACACCACCGATAAGCCGATCTAATTTCCCACCTAATTGTTCAGGTCTAGTATCTACTAATTCAATTAAAAGTTGATCTGCCCAAAGTTGAGATACATCTTTACTGTCAGGTCGTAAGGTGCTACCGATAGCTTCAAACGATGTGAGATCTGATCGGTAGGTCATTAACGCTACGTCTAACATTGACAACGGTTCGCCACTAGCTAACAGTGACGGTTGACCGTGGTGCTTTTGCATTAGATTAGAAACATTGATTCTGTCTAAATCTCGGAAGAATTTTTCAAGTTCTGTGATGACTTGATTTTTGTTGTTTACGTCAATCACACCTTCTAGAACTTTTTCTGAGTAGAACTTGTATGCCCTTGAATTAGTGAACCCGGCGTGTATGCCAGATTTTTCAAAGAAGGTTTTAGCCCAAAGCGAAGGTTTAGTTGTTGGTTTAAGAATCGAATTAAATCCCTCTATTGTGCGAGGCAATTCAAGATTTATTGTTTCTAGAAGATTGTCTACAGCTAGTTCATGCATTTCTCTTGGGGAGATGTTTTCGTGTGCGCGAAGCCGTTCTAAACCTTCTCGATCTGTAAGACCCGAATGCAATACACCGGCGTCTGGGATATCTTCAGTTCCTCTAGCGATTAATTCAGCGTTGTAAACATCGTGATTTGCTGGGAGTTTTGAATAAATATCTTGAACTAAATTTTTCAAAGTTGCTTCATCCACAGACAACAAAGCTTGGATTGGCATCTTTTGTATTTCATACATGCGATCAGCAAATTCAGCAAATTCTGAATCGCCTGCGTTACCTAGAAGAATATCTGCTGCATCTAGATCCAATGGTTTGATAGGCATAGTCCTAAATTTTTCTATGCCTTCTTTTGTCGGATCATCCCACAAACGTCGCCGTTGCTCATAATCCAAAAGCGCTTCCCGTGCGCCCGGTAAATCTGCAACATCTACACCAAGATTTTCCGCTTCGTCAAGAATGCCCATTTCTTCTAGGGCTTGTATAAGCTCTTGTTGCGCTGCTTGGATCGACATATCTGTTAGAGCTTGTGGGCTAAACAAATAATGTTGAATGAAAATAGCGTGAGCTTTTTCTTTTTGCCGTAACACATCAAGAATGTGGTTGACATGAACTCTGTCTAACTTATCTATAGATTGTGCAGTTCCTGTTCCCCCCAACAAATCAGAACGTGGCCCCATCAATGCTGGATCATCAGCCATTGATCGTGTGACAACATCCATGTTTCGTCTGTACTGGTCAAACGAAGCTATCTCTCGACGTACACGCCCTAATTCTGCGAAATGCCAATGTATCGAAGTTGGGCGTTCCAAAATGGCTGGCAACTCTGCCATCGGACCGGGGACTTCATCCATTTCGCCTATTGTTCGTCGCCAATCGTAATCAAATTCGTCAGGGAACCGGCCATACGGATCTCGTACTGGGCCCGGAATGCGACGGAACAGACTCCACAAATGCACTACTTCACTTATTTGTTCATGCACTGCTTTTCTAACTTCAACATTTCCAGCGACGTAACGTTGGAAGTTGTGGAAGGGAAGCCATGCGCTGCTATCTACCGGGGCAGCATTAGCCAATGTTGCGTAAACCCTTGACAATTGCCAACGATTTTCTGGGGTCATGTGTGAGTATGCTCGACCCCATCGTGGCATTTTTTGGTAAATGCGTAACGCAACAATTTCATGGAAAGCAGTATTGGAATCAACTTTCCAAAGGCCAGTCCCATAAAACTTATCGAGGTCTACATCTGGAACTTTATGTTCCATCGTATGAAGACTGTTTCTTAATGTTTCTAAGGGATAAAAGACGTGCTCTAGGTGTGCTCTATATAGCTGTAGCTCTAGCCGTTGATTCATTAACCGAGGAATAGCACGATTCCTAAGAGCATCAACGTCATCGTTTAATCGTCGCCACGTATCTGGATCGTCTTCAGGTCCAAGAGGCCAAGCATCTCTGGCTTCTTCAGCAGCTTTTGCTTTTTGGGTTGCTTCAACAAGTTCATTGTTGACACGCTCGATTGCGCTATCAACGTTAGCGTCAACCGTTTGCCCTCTTTCAAGAGGAGTCACGTGGTTGTAAAGGTACTCTTCAAAAGTACGTTTTGTTCTGGCGTACTCATTTGCATCCCACGACAAACCATATTCTTCTGTAGGCCCAACCTCTTCCAAACGTCCTCGCCATTCGGCAGGCCCAACCTTCAACTCACCTTCTAGCAATGGCCCAATAACAGGGTCTTCCATAAGTTGACCGAAAACATCAGCATCATAATTTTCGTACGCTGATTTGTACTGAAGATAATTAGTTCGCACTTCTGCCGTAACAGGTACTACGCCACCTTCAGCTAACGAATAAGGGAACGGATCTACGCCACCATCCCCTAACTCTTCTCCAAGGAAATCTTCGGTGGCTCTACCAGTTCCGAAAAATTGATCCGGTTCTCCCAACGTACCCCGACGGCTAGCAATTTCTATTGCTGGTACTGGCCCTCCGGCGTTGAGGTTAGGCCCGAATTGTGGAGCTGCTCCAATATCGCCAGTATTTAAATAAGTGGCTGTAGGCCGTATGCCCTGTATGGCAAGTTTGTTAGTTTCCTCAACAACTATTTGTTGTAGCTCTTCAGTAATCTTAACAAGGTCTGCGTCAATTACATCTGAAGGATTGGGAAGGTCATCCATCCATTTGGGTTGGTACGACCATTTTTCCCATAAAAGATCATCGGCTGTTCGTGAGGTGCCAATAACTTTGCCACCCCCAACAGTCAGCATGTCTGTAACGCTGCCACCTAACAAACGTTCAAGACGTGGGTATTGTCCTTCGAACGCTAAGATTTTTTCGTGGAGTTTTTGACCACCTATACGAATTGGTTCCCTGTTAGGTGTTCTAACAAGAATCGGTTTATTCGCTACAGGAGTACGAAGTCTTTGGTTAAACGGTCCTGCACCTTCATTTGGCATCAAGCCCGGTTGGATACGCATGACCGGTGTGGGATTGCCAGACCCGTCAATGTCTATGTAGTCAACAACTTCTTCAGGCCAGAAAGGAGCCGGATCTCCTGTGGCATGTAGTGATCTAGCGTTTCTAACGTTTCGTCCGAATCTTGCAGCTTTAGCAATTAGAAAACCCGGATCTCCACCAATATTGATACCAAGATCAAATATTCCTGATACCAATTCATATTTGGGAGTTTGTTTAAATTCGTTTACAGACACAGGGTTGTAAAGATCTACGTGTCCAGAAAACATCATTAGTGCTTGACCGGCACTTCTGTTTTGAGTTAAGTCCCAAACATTTTTCCATGTATCGAATTCAAAGAATTTTGTGTTAAACCCACGCCCTGTACGCATCCCCGTTATCGGATCTCTGGCGTCAAACGGATCAATGCTTGCCATCGAAACCATTGTTCCGATAGGCCTGTCTACGAAATTTTTGAATGCGTAGGTGTAGCCGTCCATTGTTGTATTCCAAACGGCAGCCGGTCGTTCTCTCACATTTTCAGGGATCGCACCTACTAGCGCACCAAGGCCACTATCAGGGCCAAAGAAAGAACCGAGCATTGAACGTCCAGCAACATATTCATTGGACGCACTCATTTTCCCTAATACATTGTCTTTCCATGATTCGTTAAAAGCTTCGAACGTTGAGTATTCTTCGTCAGTTGCTAACCGAATTGTGTCGATAAAAAGATCAGCAGTTTGAGCACTCATATCAACTGGTGCTCTAAAAATTTGGTAAAGACGACTTCCGAAACTCACGATGCATCAAACCGTGATGGTATAAACGTTTCCATTCTCAATACGACTTCTTGTATGTCTTGGTCAGCGTAAGGATTGTTCGCTGCGGCTTGGAGTAAAGGCATTGTTTGCCACATCAATTGAGCACGTTCAGGAGGAAGGGATGGTTCGCTACTCATTATCGGCATAGTGTCTGGTGATTCCATTGGGCGTTCACTTGGCCTAAATAAATTACCTCTGCTACCCGGCGAAACTCTGCTAGAAGGCAACCCAACAGGTTCATCAACAGGGCCTACCGTTTCCGGTAAAGGAGCAACTTCTTGCGCTTCACGTTGAGATTGCGCTGATCCGTATGCCTGACCTTTCGCTGTTCGGACAGCTTGTGTCTTAGATCCTTTGCCTTTGCGTGGCATTAAAGTGCTCCAATAAGTTCTTGTAAGGATGGTCCTGCTGCACTTTCAGGAGGTGGGGCAACCCCTGCTTCAGCCCCCATTCCGGGCAAAGCTAACCCCGGCTGTGCTTCTGGCGCACCTACTGGTACTTGTTCTGCTTGACGTTCTTGTGCTTCTTTTTGAACTTTAGCAACTGCATCAGCTAAATCGAGTTTATTGCTGCGAACTAAATCCATTATCCGAGCAAGATCCGCTGGAGGGATAACTCCTTCAGAGGCTTGTTGCTGCACAGAACTAAGCAAAGCTTGTTCTAACTGTTCAGCTATTACTGTGTCATGTTCAAATTCTGGATCGTCTACTAATGGGTCAAGTGACATAAACGATTGTTTAGACATTGTGCCCATACCGACACGTTGCCCGCCGCCAATAACAAGGTTGTTTAAATCTGCGCCGGGGTGTGAGTATGAAACAATGTTTTGTGTTGAATCGAAGTTTGTATTTGGGCGGTAATCAACTTGCCCTGTAGCTCCTTTTGTTGTCACATAAAATGAATGCTTTTTGCCACCTGCATATTTTTTGGACATTTGGACAGCGATTTTGTTTTCTTCTTGAAGTGAACGAGACATGATTCGTTGCGCTTCTTGAATTGTGAAATCAACTGTTGCAGATAGAACTGCGTCGCCTCGTCTACCTGTACGAATATTTGAAGTGGATTCTCCACCAAACTCAGCAGGTATCCCAGCCGTTAAACGTTGTGCTCTTTCTAGTCTGTCAATGGCAGGGTTAGTCATATAACCGGGCGATGTTTGCATATCCCGCAATTCGCCTCCTCTGATGACACCAACTTCACCAGTTAAACCATCAGCAGGATTAACTATTTGTGGAGTTTCTCCAGCACGGCCAACGAGCCACGTATCAGGGAAAACACCTTTTTGGACAGCTATAACTTCAAGCGCCATCAATCGTGCCTGCATCTGGTACATACCGAGAATGCCGTCGAACTGTCCTTGTGCCCCATCTAAGCTAATGCGTTCCGCAAAAACTACTGGTGTTTCACCTAAGGGGTTGGGAATCCGTTCAAGCTCTTGCGCTAAAAATGGACTTGTTGTTCTTGGTATCCCGTAAGTGACAGTTGAAACTGCTGACCGTGTAGCGATAAGAACTTGTTCTTCGCCATCAACATATTCGATCATCTCTATTGGATGTTCTTCAGCTACTTTGCCATCGTTGGAAAATTTGATAGCAGCGTCAGGGTAGTGGGCTCGGAGCCAACCTAACGAACGTTCGTATCCAAAGATAACGTCCCGTGGACGCATATCTTCTACACCTAAAAGCTTTGACGGATACGCTGTAAGCGGATCTCTCACATGCCACTCTGGGCATCCAGTTTGATGGTTGAACCGTAGCTGTGTGCAAGTTGTTGCATACCCAACTAGTTGCCTTGCTCGTTTAGCAAGTTGAAGATCCATTCGAGAATGTTCCCACCAACCAAAAATTGCTTTACGTCTAATCCCAGCGTTATCTCGTGCTCGTTTCGTATTTGTGTCTGTCGGTGGACAGTAAATATCTGGTGATGTCGATGCAATACGCATCGCAGTTTGATCGAGCCCTTGCGCTAAAAGATTCGCTACCGCTGATTTTTCATCTGAATCAAGTTCAGGCAGCGGTACTACAACATCTCCGTTATAATAATCTCTAAGGTTACGCATTTTTGCTTTAGCGTTTCCATTAGCTTTAGATCTTGTGGTATAAAGAGCAATGATCTCATCAGTCGATTTCACGGGCACCTCACGGCAAATAATTATGCACTAGTGACCCACGACGGACGCCACTGTTGGTTATTAACTATAGTCGGAACATAGATTTTCTCTAAATTATGTTCTAAGAACCATTCTGCCATAACACAGTCGTCGGTGCGTGAACCTGTACCTTCTGGATTCCAGCGTGTTACTTCGTTGACGAGAAGTAGCGAATGAGGTCTTGCTTCAGTGTTTTGTTTACCGGGCAAACGCACTCGGCCAACACGCCATAATGGTGCGAGCATCTGCACTCCGTACTTCGGGTCGCCTTTGTTTTTAGAGTGCGTATAATGCGGGACCAACTGGACATTACGGAGCGCTGCCCACCGCCGAAAGTGATCGTATTGGAGAATAAATTTTTGGGCAGCATTAGCTTCGATAATCCAGTGGGTAATAGGTCTTCCCATATCGTTACTGATTTGCCACCAATCTTCAGCAACTCCAGTGAATCGTTGAGTTTCGTGGCTCCAATCGAGAAACGAGGGAGCGTCCATTTTACGACGATACGATTCTAACAAATATCGGAACTCTGTTTCAGGGTTATAGGCCCAGCATTGTAACGCCCAGAAATTAGCGGGCGACGGGTCTGCGGTTGCTACGACAAACAGATCATCTGATATTCCGGGGGGCAGTTCCCAAAGATCCCGGTCATTATCCCAACAACCCGGATGATGCACACCATCTGCACCTTCTCCTCCAGTAACCCATAGCGGGTCTACTAAAACATTTGATGGGTTTACATCCGACTGCTGATAAAGAACTTCGAATCTATCTGGCGTTTGTGCTTTGATATGCCGTAATCGTCGCCACGGTAACCGCCTTGGGTATAGGAGACAGCCTTCTGGCCATGCTTCTGCGTGCGGTTTGTGTGTTTCTGGATCACCTGAACAAAGTTCTTCATAGTGTGCTTGATATTTAAGGTGGCTGTATTTACGCCAGTCTTCTGGTGCGTCTTCTGGATCGAACTCTTCGAGTTCGTAGTCGTCCGGGGG
>CERB01073123.1_pt1 | contig 17678 bp, 17 predicted proteins | sample 356271 | NCBI WGS metagenome assembly CERB01 (sample SAMEA2621155, study PRJEB7988) | marine metagenome | isolation source: saline water (ENVO:00002010), including
ACCTTTATCGTATCAAATCGTTTGTCAAAAACTGGCAACATCCGTTCATGCTTTGCATGGGCAGAGGATGGTCTTGCTCTGGCGATTGGTAAAGATGTAATGGCAAGAATAGACGAGCGTTCCGACAAAGGTTACGCAACACAAGTCTACTATTGCATGAGCATCGGCTCTACTCGCATGGAAGAAGAAAAAGTTGTCCAGATTGACTGTGACGAATCAGCGTAAGGAGTGGTAAATTATGACTACGAAAAATTCAGATCTTGTAGCTAATTTTGAAGCCTCTCCACAGATTGCCAACGACAGCCAAGAGCTTCACGGTGTTTTGCGTGTTGCTCAAGGAACTGTGGCGTTAGCTGCTGGTGATAGCACAGACAATGATATTGTCATGTTAGCACCTATCCCAAGTAACGCATCTATTACAGCCATACAGGTTGCGGCAGATGCTTTGGGTGGTAGCTGTACGTTTAATGTTGGCATCTATCAGACAGACGGCACTGTTGTTGACGAAGATTTCTTTGCAACATCAGTGGCAGACGGCACAACAGCCGTAGCTGATCTGAGGACAGAGGCAGCAGACATCAACACGATTGGTGCGAAACTGTACACAAATGCAGGAGCGTCAACTGATCCAGGTGGATATTACTACATAGCCGCAACATTCAATGCCACTGGTGGCACTGGCGGTGATATGTCGTTCATTATTCACTACGTTGTAAACTAAGAATGTTTGGGCAACTGACGTAACGCCGATCCTAGTTGGTTGCCCATTCACCTTATTGTAAAAGGTTTTTGCTATGGCATCAGTTGTAGATTTATGTAACAGAGCTTTGGATCTTCTGGGTGCTGCAAATATCACATCTCTTACAGAAAACTCAAAAGAAGCTAGATTATGCAATGGCAACTTTGACGATGTCAGGGATGCTGTTTTACGCTCACACCCTTGGAATATAGCAATCACCAGAAGAGCGTTAGCAAAAGACACAGATACGCCAGCTTTCGGCTTTTCATTTCAATATTCTTTGCCTACAGATCCTTTTTGTTTGCGTGTGCTGTCCTTCTGGAATAGCAATGTAAACAATGATGTTGCAGCTTATGACAGCAACGTGATGTTCAAAATAGAAGGCCGTAAGGTTTTATCTAACGAAGGCACTTGTAATATTATTTACATAGGCCGTGTAACAGACACAGAACAGTATGACAGCCTTCTTAATAAGGCCATATCAGCGAGGTTAGCAGCAGAGATAGCCTACAACATCACAGGTAGTAACAGCGTGTCTCAGGGCATGATAGCAATCTACGAAGACCGCTTGAAAGAGGCAAAAGGTGTTGACAGTATGGAAGGCTTCCCAGAGCAGCCACAAGCAGATGACTTTACGAACATCAGGTTGTAAGCATGGCAAGAGTTTCTACCATCATCACCAACTTTCGGGCTGGGGAGATATCGCCTAAACTTGAAGGCAGGATAGACCTTCAGAAATATAACGAGGCAGCACAGACGGTAAATAATATGATGGGCTTTCCTTCTGGTGGTGTAACTAGAAGGCCAGGTTCTTTCTTTGCTGGACGCTCAAAAGACGGTGGCAAAGTAAGGCTTATCAACTTTGAGTTTAGCGATGAGCAAGCCTATGTGCTTGAGTTTGGCGCAACCTACATAAGATTCTACAAAGATGGCGGCATACTTACAGAAGCAACCACCAACATAACTGCAATCACAAAAGCAAACCCAGCAGTGGTCACTGCAAACTCACATGGCTTGAGCGATGGTGATAGGGTGTTTATCAAGTCTGTTGCTGGCATGACAGAGGTAAACAACCTTGAGTTTACTGTAGCAAACAAAACAACAAATACCTTTGAGTTGTCAGGCATCAACAGCAGTGCGTTTACGACATACACAAGTGGTGGCACGGTTGGCAAGATAGTTGAAGTAACAACCACTTACAGTGTCACAGATATATTTGAAATCACTCATTCTCAATCAGCAGATGTTTTGTTTCTTGCACACAAAAGCCATGAGCCAGCCAAGCTGACAAGAACAACAGCAACAAGTTTTACACTTGCTGACATAGATTTTACAGATGGCCCATACCTTGATGAAAATATAACTGACACAACTTTGTTTTCTTCTGCAAACACGGGCAGTGTAACCATCACAGCATCAGCAGATTTGTTTTCTGCGTCAGATGTAGGAAGACTTATACGTTTTAGAGAGGTCATCGAGGTAGAGCATGATGCATGGGCGGCAAGCACAAGTTATGCACAAAATGATTTGGTGCGTCAGGGTGATAATGTTTATAAAAAAACCAATTCTGGATCACAATCAAGTGGCACTAGCCCACCCGTACATTTATCTGGTTCAGAAGTTTATGGTTCAATCACATGGGAGTTTCAGCATAGTGGATCAGGGTTTGTAAAGATCACTGGCTTTACAAGTGCAACAGAGGTTACAGCACTGTTTAAAAACGAAGATGGTGTGTTGCCAGCAAGTGTTGTAGGTAGCAGCAATACAACAACAAAATTTTCATTAGGTGCTTTTGGTGGAGACCAAGGGTTTCCAAAGGCAGTTGGTTTCTACGAGCAACGTCTATACTTTGCTGGCACTACAGGACAACCACAGACAATATTTGGCTCAGTAAGTGCTGACTTTGAAAACCATACTCCAGGCACACTAGATGATTCGGCAGTAAACTTTACGATTGCGTCTGACAAAGTAAACGTCATAAGGCATTTATTGCCAGCAAGATTTCTACAAATACTTACAACAAGCTCAGAGTTTACTTTGTCTGGTGGCACAGGTTCAACGCCTGTTTCGCCTACAAACGTCAACGTGTTGCGAGAAACAACATTTGGCTGTTCTGAGGTGCGTCCTGTAAGGGCTGGCAACAGCACAATACTTATCCAAAAAGGTCAGGAGAAAGTAAAAGAGATTACCTTCAATCTTGATACAGATGGATTGCTTGGCATTGATCTAACGATTCTTGCAGAACACATTACAAAAGGCGGCTTGACTGACATGGTGTGGCAGCAAGAACCAGAGCTAATACTTTGGTTTGTTCACACAGATGGACGTTTGATTGGCCTAACATACGACAGGGCTAACAATGCTGTGGGCTGGCATGACCACACTATAGGCGGCACAAGCGCACACGCAACTGTTACAGTAAGTGATTTTGCTAATATAGCGGTAGGCACAACACTTACATTTACAAAGAGTGATGGTACAACTGTTACATTTACATCCGAGGCCGCTGGTAGTTCAGCACCATCTTCATCACTTGGATTTAGACCAAACACATCAAACGATGTTACAGCAGACAATATTTTTACGGCTATCAATGCACATTCTGATTTTACGGTAGAAAATCCAGCAGCAGCAGTTGTGACAATCAAGGAAACATCTCCTACGGCTGGTGGACTTTTGTCTATAAAAAGCTCCGATACCACTAGGCTTACAACAACGAATCAGGCAGCGGCAATCGTTGAAAGCATAAGTGCAATACCTAGCGGCTCAGAAGATCAAGTGTATATGTCTGTCAAAAGAGAAATCAATGGTAGCACTGTCAGGCATATAGAGTTTCTTAAGCCAATAGAGTTTGGAGAAGATGTTGCAGATGCTTTTTTCTTGGACAGTGGTTTGACTTACGACAGTACAGCGACAACATCAATAACAAGCCTAAATCATTTGGAGGGAGAAATAGTATCTATTCTAGCTGATGGCTCGACACACGCAGATAAGACAGTAACAAACGGAGCGATTACACTGGATAGGTCTTCTTCAAAGGTTCATATTGGGTTTGGTTACAGATCAACAATAGAAACACTTAGGCTAGAAGCTGGCGCAGAAGACGGTGTGGCACAAGGTAAAATAAAGCGCATACATGGCGTTACAGCGAGGTTCTTCAACACGGTAGGAGCAGAGCTTGGGCCATCAGTAACAGAGTTAGATAGACTGCCTTTCAGAGACAGCAGCATGGCTATGGATGAAGCTGTGCCTCTGTTCAACGGTGACAAAGAAATAAGTTTCCCATCAGGCTATGATAATGATGCAAAGGTAGTCATAAGACAATCACAGCCTCTGCCAATGACAGTGTTAGCAATAATGAGAAGGTCAAATACTTTTGATGCCTAAGATAATACCATTCAAGAAAGAACATCTGTACAAGATCAACCTTCTGTTTGATATGACAAGCAGCGGCAAAGAATCTTTGGGTGCAAGTAAAGATGTGATTGGTTACACAGGCATGGATGGTGATGTAGTGTTGGCTACAGGCGGGGTGCATCCAATGTGGGAAGGCGTGGGGGAAGCATGGTTGTTAGTAGGAAAAGAGGGCTACAACAAGCCTAAGACTGTTGCTAGATATACTGATATGCTGTTTCAGCACATACAGGAAGAGCATAAGTTGTATAGGATACAAGCAAGTGTGTCTGTGCTAGACCTTACAGCAAATAGATATGCACAGTGGCTTGGATTCCAAAAAGAGGGTATTATGAAAAAGTATGGGCCAGATGGCACAGACTATGTTCGTTATGCGAGGTTAATGTAATGTCTGATGTAGCAGCAGGAGCATCTGTATTATCAGGAATAATGGGCTTCAAGGGCAACATGGCTGCGGCTAAAAATGCTGAAGCTGTTGCTGAATATAATGCACAAGTTGCAGAAAATGAAGCGATCGTATTGCAAAGAGCAAAGGTTGATGAAGAAGCAAATTTAAGAAGGCAGTCAGAAAGATTGGCAAGTTCACAAAGGCTTGCGGTTGCTGGCTCTGGTGTAGAAATTTCTGGTAGTCCTTTGCAAACTTTAGCCGATGCTTATTTCAATAACGAGCAAGATGCTGCAAGAATAAGATATGCCTCAAGCATCGAGCAAGTACAAAAAGAATCTGAGGCCGCTTTAGTAAGAACAGAGGGTGCTGCAAGGTCGGCTGGTTTACGATACGCTGCTGTAGGTTCGTTATTGCAAGGTGGACAACAAGCATCAACTCTTATGTCTTAGGTGATTAAATGCCCAGAATACCTTTATATAATCAAGGACAAGGACTTACAACCAGAATGGCAACTGGTGCGTTGTCACCAAGAGCAAACGTAGGGGCGTTTACTGCACCTGGGCAAGCACAGGCAAGGCTAGCTTCACAAGCTGGTCAGATTGCATTTGACTTTGGCATGGCTCAAAAAAATGCAGAAACAAGAAGGGAGCAAGACGAATATTTTACTCAATTCAGTCGTGAGTTTGCCGAGTATAACAGAAACGACAAACAAACAGACACTACAAAATATAGAGATGATTTCAAAAAGTTTTCTGATGAAAAGCTTAATACTATTGATGCTAGGACTGATCTTACAAACTCTCAGAAAAACAAAATAAAACAATCATTGTCATCAACAATATTATCTTATTCAAATTCTGGAGAAAACAAAGCCTTCAATAGAGGTCAAATAATAAGGACAGAGAAGGCTGTTGGTTCTATTTCCGAAAAAATTAATCAAGCATCGTTAGTTCCCAAAGGTCACGCTGACAGAGTAAGGTTGCTTTCAGAAATTGAAAAGGATTTAACAGGTTATAATTTAAATGGCTTGAGAACTGGGTACAGCATTCAGTCTATAAAAAAGGGTTTTGAAGCTTTAGATTTAGGCAAACAGATTGATGCTGCCACAAGCGCAAGCCAGCTTGATAAGATTGCACTAGAAGTTCCCAAATCTACCCTCAACGCCAGCACTCAACAAAAGATAAAAAACAGAATTAAAACAAGAAAAAGTGAGATTAGAGCCAAGGCTTATGATGACAATGTGGGTATCGTAAACTCATTGTCTGTAAACTTTGAAGACAAAGAACCTTTGGAAGATGCAATTTTGAAGGGTGAAGTGCAGTCTTTCACAACAGATGGAGGTCAAACAGTTGTTGTAGATACATCAGAGTTGTCAAACACACAAAGATCAAATCTTGTGCGGTCTTATGTAAATCCTTTGTTCAAAGACTTAGTAGATAACACTCAGCAAAATGCTGTTGATGAACTCAGCGAAGTTTCAAGTCAAGATTTGTTGAGTGTAGCCAACCGATTATTTACACCAGAATATCAAAGCGAAAACAACACAACATCCGAAAACATGGATGAAGCACTGGCAGAATTTGCTGAACAACTCTCGCAACAAGCAGCCAATGAAGCAACAAGCGGTGAGGGAGATGCGGAATCAATCTTGCAAAAAGTTGCTGATGCAGAAAATATTCTTCAAAGTTCCATAAGTCCAAATGGAGTTTTGTCAGAGAGAGTTGGGGGTCTTGGGGACAAAGCTGCAAGAACTTTGTCTAGGCTTGCTTCAGTCAGGGGTGCTGTAGCAAAGGGGATACAAGACAATTCAAAGATGGATGCTTTGAGGGATGCTGCAAAAGTTGGTAACTTAGCTAACGCTTCAATTCAAAAGGGTGTTACATCCGATGATATACAAATGATTGTAAGGGAAAATCTGGTTGATCTAAAAGACAGCCCACAGGCACAACTCGATTTTTTGCAAAGAAACGGAGTGATATCAGAAGACTTTCAAACTACCTTAGTCAAACATAAAGGAAGATTGTCTGATCCAAACAAAACAGATATTGACGATGAAGATAGATTTGCAATCATGTTGTTTAGAAACATGGAACTTAGAGATGATTTGCTACACAAACATCTTAACAAAACTGATTTAGCTTGGTGGCAAAGTTTTGAGACTTTATCAGACATTTATGGTGATGAAGGGGCTTTGCAACAAATGCGATTGCAGAGAGATATTGATCCAGAAAAGTTTTCAAAAGAGCTAGATAACGCTCTGGATGTAACAGAGGCACAACTTACAAAACAGCCTTGGTACAAGTTTGATTTAGATCCGCCTCAAAACACTGGCTATCTAAAACAAGAGATACGAGATTTAGCTAAAGAGTATCTGAAACAAAGTATGCAAGTAGTTCCAGCTTTGGAAAGGGCAGGAGATCAAATACAAAAGAGACATATTTTGATAGGCTCTGTTTTAGTTCCTAAGTTGCCAGAATTTGATCAAGGTGGGGAGTTGCAAAACATTAAAGAAATATCAGAGTTGGTTATAGATGATTTTTCAGAAACATACTCTCAGCTTTTAGAAGACAGTGAGTTGGAAAAAGAAAACATTGGGCTTTTAAACATTGAGGGAACGGCAGATAGGTTTTATCTGGTAAGAGATGGCGGTTTTCCAATACAAACCCCAGATGGCAAGTATGTATCTTTTACAAAGCAAGAATTACTGAAACTCGATAAGCAAGCAAAAGCCAAACAAATTGAAGATGCAAGAAACCAGATTAATGAAGCGATAAGACAAAATGCTTTGAAAAAACAACGGCAAGCAAATGTAGAAGATATAGATGCTTTTGAAATAGAAGTAATCAACTAATGGCTGAAGACAAAACTTTTTTAACACCGTCAAAGTCTGCACCGATTGGAACGCCAGAGTTCCAGGCTTTTCAAGAGGCAGAGCAACAGAGGACGTTAGAAGAACAGAACCCTCAGGCATCTTTTTCTGAGTTTATAGGCGCAAGTGTAGAAGAAGATTGGATGACCTCTTATGCCTTTCAAGGCAAAGAAGAGTTTGCGCCTGATTTGAATTATCTTAGAGAAGGTCTGGATCAGGATCAATTCAATGAACTTACTGCTGACATACCAGAAAGATATCACAACTTTCTTGAAGAAACTGTAAGTTTTGATCACGCAAAACAGTTGCGTGAAAAAGTTTTGCAGTCTGTTGAGAATGAAAAAAAGATGCAGTCTTGGGGGTGGAGTGGAGTTCCCTTAAGAATCGGTGTAAATATGGCTGACCCAGCGGCTATTGGTTTGACAGTTATGACTGAAGGTGTTGCTGCTCCTTTAATTTGGGGTAACAAACTTTCAAGAGTAGGGCGAATCATAAGAGGTGCTGTGGGTGGTGCGGCAACAAATGCTGCTGTAGAGGGCTACATTGCCTCTGAGAGCGTCACAAGGGATGAATATGATATCTTGTACGCTGGGGTAGCAGGAATGCTGCTAGGGGGCGGTGTAGGCGCAATAAGCAGGGGTGTAGGAAATGAGCCAGAGTTGCGTCAGGCGCATGAAAACTTGCTTCAAGAGGTAGAAGGCGCACAAAAAGCGGAATTGGAGGCTAGAGCAAAACAAGATTTGCTAGGAGAAAAAAGTGTTGGCGCAGCAGAAAATCCTTACGATCCGCCTTTGCTGGAAAGAGATCTAAGAGATGTAGAGCAACAAGAAAAAATCATTGAAGATTTAGGAGAAATTCAAAAGTCTGAATTTTCTGGGCTTAGATTTGACATGGCAAACTATCTTCTAAGCTCTGACAATCCCATAATCAATGGTTTGGGTAGGCGTTTGGCAGAAGATGCAGTTGGTGTGCGTGGTGATAATGTTATAGAATCAACTGCTGACCTTCTTAAAACAAATGCTTTCAAAGGCAAACTTGCTCGTTTTTATCAAACATACGGTGTAGAATATAAGGCTTGGGCTAAGGAAAATAATATTGGTTTTTTCCGTAGATCACAGTCAAAACAAAGAACGTCTTTCGGAGAGCAAGTAGCAGATGCTATTGAAAACCCAAATGGCATACATTCTCCTGCTGTAAAGCGAATGGCTCAAAGAAATGCAGAATTGTATAGAGACATTTTGCGTGAAGCTAAAGAAGCAGGGGTAAAGGGTTTTGAGAACATCCCAGAAAATCTGACATATTTTACCCATAGATGGAATAAATATAAGTTTGACAATTTAAGGAATAAGATTGGTGACAATGGAATTGAAGCGTTGCTCACACAAGGTCTTGTAAACGGTACAACAGACCTTACCGAAGAAGCTGCTGCACAAATAGCTAGAGCAATGAATATTAAAATCAAAAGCGATCTTGCTGGCATTGATTCAGGATTTTCACGTTTGTTTACATCCGACAGCAGAGAAACTCTAAAACAAATAATGAAAGAGGAGCGTTTTGGCAAAGAAGTTGATGGCAGATTTAAAGAGTTTAGTGATGAAGAAATTGACAGTCTTCTAGGTTTGTTTGAGCAAAAACAAACAGGTGTGCCGTCAAGAGCAAAGTACAGACTAAGATTTGATATGGAAACAAATCTAAGGGCTGTAAACAAAGAAACAGGAATCTTAGAAGAATTTTCTATAAAAGACTTGCAAGAGCGTGATGCAGAGCAAGTATTTACCCTTTATGCAAACGAAATGTCTGGACGTATAGCTCTTGCTAAGAAGGGCATCAAATCAGAAACAGACTTTGAAAAATTAATTAATCAAGCAAAAAATTATGCTTTGAATGAAGGTGTTGGAAAAGCAAGGCAAAGAAACAGAAAAAGAATTGAAAAAGAAGAAGAGGTTTCTCGTACAATATTCAATATGCTTCTTGGCAGGAGACCGCCAAACTCAGGCGATCCAAACGCTGCTTACATGAGAATATCTCGTCTTATACAAGATTTTAACTTCATCAGACTAATGAACCAAGTTGGCTTTGCACAGTTTGCAGAACTTGGGAACGCTGTCCAAGTTGGTGGCATACGAGGTTTGATAAGAGTTGTGCCTGAGTTTAAGGCTATGATTACACGCGCTAAGAATGGCGAATTGACTGATCCTGTTTTGCGTGACATTGAGGCTTTTTTCGGCACTGGTGCAGAACGTATGACAAATCAGATGATTCATAGATTAGATCAGCTTGAAACCAATTCCCCTTATGGGCGTAGTATATTGGATGGCATCCAAAGGACGGCAGATAGAGCTAAAAGAATCACTGCTGACATATCAGGAATGGCCCCGATCACTTTGGGCTTAGAGCGTGGCACTTCCAGAATAGTTATGCAAACCATTGCTGATATGGCTTTTTCTGGAAAAAAACTTAGTCGTTTTTCTTCACGGCACATGGCAAGAATGAAAAGTCTTGGTCTTGGAGAAGAAGAAGCCAATCTTGTTTTTAAATATATGAAAAAACACGCAACTCTTGAAAATTCTTTCTTGTTTCAAACAAAAAAACTACGACAAATCAATTTAGAAGAGTGGGGGCAAACTGCCGAGGGAGCAAAGGCAAGAGATATTCTTGGAATAGCAGTTGCAAGATGGACAAGAAGGGCTATACAACAAAACGATTTAGGCAATCTAAGTTTATTTATGACCAAAGAATACGGCAAAGTTTTAGTTCAGTTTAGGACTTTTATGGTTGTGTCTCATGCAAAGCAACTTCTCCACAATATCAAGATGCGTGACATGAGAGCCTTTCAAGCCATGATGTATTCTTCTATTTCTGCTGGTTTAGCCTACACTGCACAGCAACAGATACAAATGATTGGCTTGAGCGAAAAAGAAAAGAAAGAAAGAAGAGAAGAAAGACTTTCGGCTTCTGCTATTGCAAAGGCCACTTTTGCAAGATCAAGTTATGCTGCATTTATTCCAGGCACTCTTGACACAGCGTTAGATTTTTATGGGCCAAATGACTATTTTGATGGCTTTGGAAGTTACAGAAGCAGTGGACTTGAAAGCAACTTTTTAACAGGCAACCCCAGTTACCAAATTGTGTTCGGTGCGTCTGGTATAGAATCTTCTTTGAAGTCCATATCTAGAGCTACTTTAAATCCTAATATACAGATGACACAGGGAAGGGCTAGATCGCTTTTGACTGCGCTGCCTTACTCAAATGCTATTGGAGTTCAAAATGCTTTGAGAATAGCAACAGAGGACTTGCCTACAGAAAGTAGAGTTGACTAGCGTAAGCAGTTTAGAAATGGTAATATGCAAATAACTTGGAGACAAGAGCATGACAGTAAGTAGCGCAACAACTAGAAACAGCTATAGCGGTAATGGCAGTACCGATGTCTTTGCTTATGGGTTCAAAATCTTTGATGATGATGACATCACTGTAATCATCAGAACTGATTCTACTGGTGCAGAAACAACCAAGACCAAGACAACCCATTACACAGTCTCAGGTGTTGGTAGCTCTAGTGGTGGCAACGTAACCTTTACGTCAGGCAACATACCAGCAAGCGGTGAGACAGTGGTGTTGCTACGCACAACTGCAAGAACACAGCTTACAGATTATGTGCCTAACGATCCATTCCCAGCAGCTACACATGAAGATGCACTAGACAAGCTGACTTTCATAGCACAAGAGTTAGAAGAAGAAATTGGAAGAACACTCAAAGTATCCCAAACAAATGTTATTGCTACAGCAGAGTTTACAGAAGACGCAACAGCTAGAGCAAACAAGTTACTTGGCTTTGATGGCAGTGGCAATCTACAGGTAAGTGAAGGCAAGGTAGACACTGTTACAGCCTCAGTGTCGGCGGTATCTGCTGGTGGCAGTCCTACAGCTAGTGCAACCTACACAGCGTCTACTGGTGCGCTTGCTTTGGCCTTTGGTCTTGTTACAGGCAACACTGGCGCAACAGGGAATAGTGCTGGATTGCAGATGACCTTCAACAACAGTACATCTGATGCAGATCCAGGTGCAGGAAAGCTTGCATTGAACAACGGTACGTTGGCATCAGTTACAGAAATGTACTTTGATGATGCGGATGATAACAGTGCAGATATATCTAGTTTTGTGCAAAGCTTTGATGATGTTGCAAACGCAACTGGCAGAGGCATCGTACATATAGAAAAAGAGGGAACGCCAGCCACCTTTGCTTTGTATAAAGTTACAGGTTCAGTAACAGATGCTTCTGGTTACACAAAAGTTCCCGTGTCACATCTTGTGTCTAATGGCACATTTAGTAATTCAGATGGCATCAGAGTAGATTTCTCATACTCAGGCAATGACGGTGTGGGGGGCATTACCGAATTATCTGGCGATACATCACCGCAACTTGGTGGCGATTTGGACATGGTGACGTTTGACATTGTCACCACAAGTAATCGTGACATTGAGTTAAATCCAAATGGCACTGGCAAAGTTGTTATTAAAGGCAATACAAATCAAGGTTCTATTACTCTTAACTGTGAAAATAATAGTCACGGACAAAAAATTATTGCAGCATCGCATAGTGCGTTGAGCAGCAGTTCTGGTAACCCTTCTACCTTAACACTTCCAAGCACTGGCGACGCTAGTCAAGAATTAGTTTCTACAAGTGCTACTCAAACTTTGACAAACAAAACTATTGCTGTATCGCAGCTATCAGGACAGGTAGCGATATCAAAAGGTGGCACTGGTGCAACAAGTTTAGCTGGCGCAAACATTGTTACAACTAATACACAAAATACTTTTACGAAAGCGCAACTGCCAAGCACATATACAGCGGCTTTATCTGCAACATCTGGTGTCTTAGATTTTGACACTTATCAAAACTTTATAATAACTTTAGCGGCTGGCTCAAACACATTAGCTGCGCCTACTACAGAAGCAAGTCAAATAGGCCAAACAGGGGTAATAATATTTATACAGCCATCGAGTGGTTCTGCTGCAACTTTATCACTTAATGGCGATTATGAAACTGCTGGGGCGGCTGGTCTTACAATATCTTCAGCAAACGGCGACTACGATGTAGTTCCTTATTTTATAAAAGCTGACAACAGTATTTTGCTTGGCACACCGCAACTTAACTTTGGATAGTTGAATGTTTAGTTCTGAGAAATGGTTTGGCGGCGGTGCGGATAATTTTTACTCACATACCATAAACCAATCCCTGCGTTTGAATGATGCAGATGCTTCATATCTAAGCCGCACTCATGATACTGGTGATAGAGAAAAATGGACATTTAGTTTTTGGGTTAAAAGAGGTGATATAACAAAAACATTGGTTTCTCCAAAGTATGAGTATATCCTACACACTAGTTTAACTGGGGGTACTGCTCATGGTTATATTTATTTTGATAACGATAGACTAACATATTGGGAAGGTGCTGTAGTGTTTAGAACAACTGCGGTCTTTAGAGATCCTTCTAGTTGGTACAATATTGTTGTTGCTCGTGACTCAGCCCAGAGTGGCAATGCAAAATGTAAGATTTATGTCAATGGCACAGAGTTAACAAGTTTCGAGACAGATAATAGAAGTTCAAATACAGGCACTTCATACTTTAATCAAAATATTGGACATTATATAAGCACTAGCCAAGCGTATAGCATTGATGGTTACTTAGCAGAAATTAATTTTATAGATGGTGCAATGTTGACTCAATCATCCTTTGGAGAAACCAAAGCTGGTATTTGGATTGCTAAAGACACATCTAATCTAAGTTTTGGAACCAACGGATTTAGATTAACTTTTCAAGGCACAGGCACAAGTACAACATCTCAAGGCACAACTGCACAGACAAATATTGGTGATGATCAATCTGGTGGCGGTCATAATTGGGCAGTAACAAGCATTGTTTCGGCAGACGTTGTTTTAGACAGTCCAAATAGAAATTTTGCTGTTTTTAATTCTATACTTCCAATAGTTCAAGACTTTCATGAAGGAAATTTAAAATGTAATTCCACTGAAAATAATTTTGAAATTCAAGCGGCAACAGTTTTTCCTTCTAATGTTTCTGGAAAATGGTACGCAGAATTTTATATTCACACTGTAAATGGTAGCACTTTGCGGGTCGGTGTTGGGGTAACAAGTATAAACACAAATCCAACTCTGTATTTAGGAGAAGCTGCTGATGACATAGGTTATTATGAAGTTAACGACATTTATCGTGGAGGCAGTAAAATTGCAGATACAGACGCATCTTTTACTGCTGGTGATATTGTTAGCGTCTCTTTAGATTTAGATGCTGGTGAAGTAACTTTTAGAAAAAATAATTCAACAATGAGTAATGGTACTCAAAGCCTTACTTCAAATAAGTTATATACCATTGCGACTACAAACTATGGAAACACAGCAGGTGTAATTGCAAATTTTGGTCAAGATAATACTTTCTCTAACACGAAAAGTGACGGCGCAGGTGCAGCTGATGCAAACGGTGTAGGAGAGTTTTATTACAGTCCACCGTCTGGTTACCTAGCCCTTTGTGCAGCCAACCTGTCCAACCCAGGTATAGACCCTGCGCAAGACGAAGAGCCAGCAGACTTTTTTAACACGGTGCTTTATACTGGTAACGGAAGCAGTTACACAGACACGCAAGCGATTTCTGGAGTGGGTTTTTCTCCTGATTTTACATGGATTAAAGCCAGAAGTGCATCATATTCTCATGTTTTAAATGACAGAGTTCGGGGTGCTGGTAAAAATTTATTTTCAGATTCTGATACAACAGAAAATGTTGGGGGCAGTACGGGAGATTTATTTACATCATTTGACAGCGATGGTTTTACTGTTAACTACAAATACGGTGGCGGTTCAAATGCTGCTGTAAATGGAAATGGTACAACCTATGTAGCATGGAACTGGCTGGCTGGCGGTTCTGCGGTAAGCAACAGTAACGGCACAATCACATCATCTGCATCTGCAAATACAAAAGCAGGGTTTAGTATAGTTAGCTATACTGGCAACGGTTCTGCTGGGGCTACGGTGGGTCACGGCCTAGCTAGTGCGCCTGAGCTTTTTATTACTAAAAGACGAAGCCAAACCGACCCTTGGCAAACTTATGTTGCATCATTAGGCGCAACTAAAAGACTTGAACTTGATGCAACTAGTGCTGCAATAACATCAACCGCATCATTCAATGATACCGAACCTAATTCTTCTGTTTTCACTTTAGGTTCTGGTGGTTATGGCAATGCGTCTAGTGCTACTTACATAGCCTACTGTTTCCACAGCGTTGATGGTTACAGCAAAGTTGGCTCATTTACCGGCAATGGGTCTGCTGATGGTGCGTTTATTTATACAGGATTTAGGCCAGCGTGGCTTATGATAAAAAGTTATGACCAAACAAGAAATTGGACAATCTTTGACAACAAGCGCACGCCATTCAATTTAATGGACGGGCATCTTCATGCTAACGCATCTGTCGCTGAACAGACAGGGTCAGATGAAATAGATTTTTTAAGCAATGGCTTTAAGTTTCGCAGCCCAGATGCTGATTCAAATTACAGTAATTTCAATTACATTTACCTCGCTTTTTCAGAGCAACCCTTTAAGTACGCTAATGCCCGATGATAGGAGACAGCCATGCCTTGGAAACTAGGTGACAAGATAATTAGAGAAGGACGTAGCTGGTCTAACGATGGCGTTACGCATCCTACAAACTGGGCTATCTGGTCAGATGCAGATAAGAAAGCGGCAGGGCTTACCTGGGAAGACCCACCAGCATTGTATGACAATCGTTTCTACTGGGATGCAAAAACACCCAAAGCATTGGATGATGTAAACGATGTTGATGAAAACGGCAAGGCAGTTATTGACCCTTTAACAGGAAAACAGAGTGTCACAAAAGGATTAAAAACAATTTACATTGAGCAAACAAAACAAACTGCTAATAATAAATTATCCGCAACAGATTGGTACGTCACACGGAAAGCAGAGGACAGCAAAGCAACAATACCATCTGACGTTACAACGTACAGGGCGGCTGTTCGCACAAAGTCTGGCACAATAGAAAAAGCCATTACAGATGCAGCAGACCATGCTGCTTTTATGGCTTTGTTTGATACGCCGATGGACAGCCAAGACCCGCCACAACCTACTGGCAACGCGCCTATAAATGACTGGCCTGATGAGTTATAAAAATGCTTGCAGAGTTAGCAGCAGCCAACGCTGCATTTGCAATAATAAAAAAGACTATACAGAATACAGGTGACTTAACTAGATGCGGCAAAGCAATATCTGACCTAATTATTGCCAAAGAAGAACTCAAGCGTAAAGGTAACAAAAAAAGAAGAGGAAGTATAAGGAAGGGTGATTTAGAAGAGTTTATTGCCCTTGAAAAACTTAGACAGCAAGAGAACGACTTGCGTAGCTGGATGCAGCTTTATGGTCGTGCTGGCCTATACAGGGATTGGCAAGAGTTTCAAGCAAAGGCTCGTAAGGAACGCAGAGTGCAAGAGGAGCTTGCTAGACGCAGACGAGAAGAAATCATGGAGATGTTGGGGCTTGGATTTCTTGTTGTAGTTATAGCCAGCATGATTGGCGGTTTGGTTGCTTGGGTTGCTTGGCTGAAGGGATGGTTTGAATGAGTGCAGAAGAAGTTGCTAGAAAGTTATTAGAGTTAAAAATACTGCCGCGTTTTATGATGCTGTGCATGACAGGCGTGTACATTAGATGCATTGAGTGGGCATTGTCACAGCCTGATCTTACGACACAACAAGCAAGTTTGATATCTGTTGTAACTGGTGCGATGACGGGCAGCCTAGCAGTTTGGCTCAACTCCGAGAAGTAAATGCCAGCAAAGCTGAATGAGAACACAGAGGTAGCATTACCGCTACGGAATATCATCAGCATGGTTGCGGCGGCTAGTCTAGCAACGTGGGCTTACTTTGGAGTAATAGAAAGACTTAACACGTTAGAGACTTCTAGAGAATTAATGAACGCTGACTTGCTTAAAAAATCTGAACAGACGACTACGGATTCTGAACAGTATATGCTAATTGAGCATTTGGCTGGTGAGCTAGAAAAACTACAGACAGACATAGAAAGCGGCAAAGCACCCTTTGACCAACAACAAAAACTAACGCTAGACTTTTATGAAAGACGAATTACAAGTTTAGAAGAAAGCATGGAGAAGTTGCGGAACGGTGGTTGAGGTTACGTTTGTCTTATTGCTGGTTATGGGTGGGCAGAAGGTAGAATATACGCCCTATGAATCTCTAGGCGAATGTTTGGCGATTAGGCGTAAGATTAAACGTAATGTCGGGCATACAAACAACTTTGATCAGAAGTGGTCATGCAAGCAGTTCAAAGTAATGATGCTAAACGGTGAGATATTGGAGTTTATAGAGGAATGATACAGGCATTGATAGGCCCAATAGCTTCACTAGCTGGGTCATGGATGGAGTCCAAGGTAGAGCAGACAAAGGCCAAAGGTGCTGTTGCCAAGGCAAAGGCAGAGGCAGAAGCGGAAGTGATGAAGGTTGCTGCTACGCATGAAGCTGGCTGGGAAAAGATTATGGCACAGGCCAGTGACAATAGCTGGAAAGACGAAGCGTGGACAATTTTGTTTATTATTATCATAGCTATGTGCTTCATTCCGTTTACACAGCCTTATGTGGAGCAGGGTTTTGCAGCCTTAGAAAACACCCCACAGTGGTTTCAGTGGGCTATGTATGCTAGTATTGGAGCAAGCTTTGGCATACGAGGCATAAAGGGTTTTAAGAAATGAGCAAGAGAAAGTTTCCAAAAGTACCCAAGACAAAGGGCGGTGTGCCAAAAAAGTATGTGCGTGGCGCAAAGAACCCGAAGAAACGTGAGGCAGAAATAAAGCGTACTGCCAAGCTTTACAGACAGGGCAAGCTTACCAAAGCTATGATGGATAAAATAAGCAAGCAAAGGAGTAGGGGATGAGCAAAGCTGCTGTAATAGCAAAATATTCTAAGTCTTCTGGAATATCAAAATCTACTCTAAGCAAAGTTTATTCAAGGGGATTAGGCGCATACTACGGCTCTGGATCTAGGCCGAAGGTTTCAGCGCATCAGTGGGCTGCTGGTCGTGTCCGGTCTTTTGCCACTGGCAAGGGTGGAGCTAGGCGTGCAGATGCAGATTTGCTTAGGGGTGGCAAGAAGAAAAAGAAGCCAGCAACAAAGAAAACAACAAAGCGCAGAAAAGCATGAATGTAGATCAATTACGCATAGAACTCGCT
>CERB01063575.1_pt1 | contig 17557 bp, 5 predicted proteins | sample 356271 | NCBI WGS metagenome assembly CERB01 (sample SAMEA2621155, study PRJEB7988) | marine metagenome | isolation source: saline water (ENVO:00002010), including
TGGTACTGGTACTGATGCAGTCTTCAAGGTTGGAGAACGTCTATTCGTTCTTAACTCACTACCAGGAGGAACTGCACTAACAACAGGTACTCTTAACGCTACAAGATCTACTCGTGGTGATGAGATTGTTGAGCAGTTCTATCTTGCTTGTCAAGCACTTGATGAGAAAGATGCTCCTCGTGAAGGTCGTGTAGCTGTAGTTGGCCCAGGTGCTTACTATGACTTGATTGCTTCTTCAAGAGCTATCAACACTGACTGGAACTCAGGTGGTGGTGAGAACGGCTCCTTCAAAGGAAATAAAGTTCTCAGTGTTGCTGGTTTTGATATCAGGGTATCTAATCACCTTGGTGACAACGCTTACAACTCAGCTCGTCAGGGCTATATCGGTCAAGCTAACCAAGCTGCTACAACTCGTGGTGAGCGTCCTAACTACATCAATGGTAAGGATGGTTCCGACGGATCTGCAGCGTCAGGTACTAACGACTACTGGCAGGATGAGCAAGGCAACACTTCAAGTATTGCTAACTTGTTCGCTCTATGCTTCACAAAAGAAGCAGTCGGCACAGTGGCTCTTAAGGACTTGAACATGCAAATGACAGGTTCTGAGTACAAAGCGATGACTCAGTCCACCATGATGGTTGCTTCCTACGCAGTTGGACACGGTATACTCCGTCCTGATTGCTGTGTAAGCATCAAGCATGATGGCACAAACCGCTGGTAATTAATTCTCTAATTACGAATACAATAGGGGGAGGCGTAAGTTTCCCCTTTTTGTTTAAATATGGCAACTACTAAATTACAAGCAGTAAATACTCTTCTATCCATTATTGGAGAAGCACCAGTTAACTCACTGGTTCCTCCTTTGACTGGAGATACAAGTCTTGCTGAGTCTGTTGTTAATGAGATAAGTGCAGAAGTCCAAGGTGAAGGTTGGTCTTGGAATACAATGATGTATGACTCCATACCTATAGATGCTAATGGGCATAGTACTCTTCCTAGTAATACTCTTGCTATACGGTTTAATCCAGTATCTTACCCAACCCAACGGTTTGTATTAAGAGGTATAAAGTTATTTGACCGTGTTAAGAATACTTATGATTTAAGAGGAAGTCTTGGGGTTGCTTTAACAGGTAGTACTACAGATCTTGTTGCTGAAATTGTAGAAGAATTAGAATGGGATTCTATACCTGAAACTGGTAAAAGATATATAACAATTAGAGCTGGAAGAATATTCTCTAACAGAGTTGTTACGTCAACAAGTATAGAGAGTTATACTCAAGAAGATGAGGAGAATGCTCGTCAGATATTAAAACGTACAGAGGATATGGCACAGAACTGTAACTTCATTAGTGGTCCTGATGATTTATATGATGGTCGTGTAAGAACTACTTTTGGTCCTGATATTCTCAACCGCTAATGTCTAAAGAACTTTATAGTCAGATTATTGGTCCACTAAATAAAGGAGTGAACCAACAAGCTGATAGCTTTGTACTTCCTGGTTTTGCTAACACACTTGAAAATGCTAATTGTGATCTTGTAGAAGGTCTTAAGAAAAGACTTGGATCAGTTCCTGTAAAAAGGATTGATACTCTTACTAAGAACTCAGGTGGTAATACTTTAGTAGGAACCATTAAGTGGGATGAAGCTTGGGTATACGTTTACAACAGGAGTAGTGATGAAAGGTTCATACTTATTATTGCTGATGACAGCAGGACTATTACTAAAACTGTTAGTACTGTCAATAACTCTGCGGTACTTACTGTAACCTCAGGAGGTATGACTGATCTGTTTGTAGGATCAACAGTCACAGGAACAGGCATAGGAGCTGGAGCAAAGATTGTAGAAATAGGAGCCAGCACTATTACTGTTGATAAGAACTCAACTGCAACTGCCTCTGGTATTACAGCAACCATTGAATCTAATTACACATTTACTGCAGGTGTATCAAATGTAGAACCTATAAGTGGAACTCTCCCTAGTGTGGTTCCTGTTGAACAAACCTTTGCAAATGTTACTAATACTAATCTTGAGTATCTAAGAGGATCTGGAAGAGCTAAAGATAGATTCAGAGCAACATCATTTCAAGACTATGTTTTTATAACTAATACTCAGAAAGTTGTTACTTACGATTCCACTGAAGTTTTAACTAGATTTAATATTGGATCTATAAGTTCAGCTTATCAACCTATTAAAGCACAAGTATGGATCAAGCTAGTTGATTATAATACCCAGTACTCAGTTGATGTTGAATTAGATGACGGAGATAAGATAAGCGGTCATTACATGACTCCAACTCTTACAGACTCTAGTGGTAACTCAAACGTTATCAGTTCTAGCACTATTGCTGAGAGATTAGTAACTTACACCTCAACTATTACAGGAACTACAAGCAATGGAAGTGCCAACATTACTAGCGTTAGCACTACTTCAGGTACTGGAGATATCTTCAAAGTTCACGGTGGGGAGCTTCTTACTGGTACAGGTATACCATCCAATACTTTTGTTAAAGAAGGAAGCGTTGATAACACAGCGGGTACTTTTACTCTTGTCAATGAAGCTGGGTCTAATGTAAACGCAACAGCTAGTGGAGCTGTAACTCTTACTCTTAAACATGGTTTAGACGATTGTGATATACATAACAAACTCACATTTGAAGTAAAGGATTCTCAAATATTAATAGGCTGTGCCAGTGCTTCTAGATACATCAAAAGTTTTGTAGCTTCTGATGCTAGAGGTAATAGTTTAATGTCTGGTTACTCTAATCAGGTTACTTCTATTACCGATCTTCCTACTACATCTTGGGAAGGTTATACAGTACTTGTAGCTCCAGATGGTACAGCAGATAAGAGTTCTTACTATTTAAAATTTAACGCTGAAAATACCACAGTTGCTGGTACTTATGGTAGAGGTACTTGGGAAGAGTCTGGTGGTTGGGGTACTTCTGGAAAGTTAGATGACAACACAATGCCTCACGCTTTTGTTTATTACAGAAACGATAGTGGATTAACTAGATTTACTTTCCAACCTTTTAGCGGTAGTGATTATACAGACGGCTCCACAACAATAAAATTACCTGGATGGGTAGAACGATTAGCTGGTGATGCGGATGAATTAGAAGGTCCTTCTTTTGCAGGTTTTTCTATTAACGATATTGTGTTCTTTAAAAACCGTTTAGGTTTTATAAGTGGAGAAAACGTAATACTTAGTGAGGCTGGTTCTTACTATAACTTCTGGCAACAGTCAGCTTTACAGGTTATAGATAATGATCCTATAGATTTAACTGCTGTTAGTAATGATGTAGCTGTACTTAACTATGCTCTACAACAACAGGATGAATTAGTACTATTTTCTAATGAAAACCAGTTCAGACTCTATTCAGGAGACAACGTAACCTTTAGCCCTGAAACAGCTTCTGTAGGTAGAATTAGTTCCATCACTATGGAGTCCAAGGTTAAACCTCAACAGGTAGGACCTCAAGTAATATTTCCAGTTAGAGAGGGTGATTTCACTGGAATGCACACCTTTATCACTACAGATAGAACAGTAGGAATTAACCTTGGTCAAACTGCTGTTATTACAGAGACAATACCTAAGTACATTCCTAAGAACATAGATTCTTTAGCTGTTAGTAGGACTGATCAATATTTAGTAACTCTTAGTAGTGATGATCCTGATGCTTTATATGTATACCAATTCTTTTGGGAAGCTACTGGAGGCTCTTTAACTAACAGACAGAACGCTTGGTCTAAATGGACATTCCCTAACAAGAGTATTAGTTGGTGTGACTTTGTTGAGGGTACTCTATTTAAAATAGTGAAGTATACAGAGAACAGTACTGTTAAGTATTACTTAGAAGGTCTTAATGCTTCTAGACCTCCTCAAGCTGAAGGAGATTTATTCCTGTTAGATAGGCAATTATCAAGCTCTATTACTACAGATTTAGGAGCACCAACCTTCACTTATAGCGGTCTTACTAATAAGACTACTGTTACTCTCCCCTACTACACAGTTAATCCGAGTCAGTTTGTCATCATCAAAAAGGATACCACTGATGCTAACGAGGCTGCGAAACGCTGGATCGTGGCTGCTTCTGTTCCTGCGGGGGTTAATAGTTTTGTTTGCGATAGCTTGGGAGACTTTAGTGGTGCAAACGTTTCTTGGGTCTTTGGGGAAAAGGTTACGTTCAAGTTTACTCCGCCTCAGCTCATGCCCTATTCAAAAACTGCGACGGATAACACTTTTATCGGTAATCGTACTGGTCGCCTTCAGTTACGATATTTGGATGTTTACTACAATGATGCTAGATACTTCACTGTTGATGTGACTCCAGACTTTAGGGATAAGAAGACTTATGAGTTTGATAGAAGAGATCCTCTCAATGCGAACATAGTATTGAGTCAAACCTCTAGTTTTGATGAGTCAAAATTTAGAGCTTATATCCAAAGTAAGAACGATCAAGTTACAGTAGAAGTAGTAAACGACAGTATTGATCAAGCCAAGTTTGTTGCTTTAGAGTGGACAGGCTTGTATTTTGATGTAGCGAGGAAGTATAGCTAATGGCTGATCCAGTAACAACAACACCACCTGTTCAAAGTAAAGCTGGTCAAGACTTTATGAGTCCAGGAATGAGTGCAATGCTCACTGGTGGTTTAGAAATAGCAAAGCTTTACTATAGTGGTCAGATATCTAAGTACGAAACTCAACGTAAAAACGCTGTAGCTGAGCAACAGTATTACAGAGCTATTCTTAATAAGGAGAAAGAGAATCACCGCAACTATGAAGTTGATTTAAGGAATTGGCATAGAGATGCTGATTGGGTAGAAATGAGAAGACAGTATGAACAAAAGCGTAAAGATCTTCAAGCGGCTTATAAAGGAGAAGCAACTATAGCTGCTACTCAAAACTTTGAAAGGATGATTGCTAATATTGAAGGGAGATTCTATGAAGAAGAAGCTGCAGAGATTATACAGTTAGATAATATTAGAACTGAATTTATAGCCACTGCAGCTAAAAAGGTAGCTTCAGGTCAAGTAGGTCGAAGTGTAAGAGCTGTTCGTGATCAGTATGAGCAACAGTATTTAGCTAACCTCAGTAATCGTACTATCACGAGAAGGAATAGAATACAAGATAAGGAGAATCAAAAGCTAGCTGCTGAAGTTGCTAGAGAGAATACAGTGAACGCAACTCAGTTCTATACTCCAACTCCTATAGCAGATCCTGTTAAACCTTTAGCACCACTACCTGTTGAAGGTGTTCCTCCTACACCTGAAATTCAAAAGGGTGGTTTAGGTATTGATATTGGACTAAAAGTCCTCGATACTTATCAAAACTATATAGACATGCAGCCAAAAGAATCAGACCGTGAAGCTAACACACAATCTACCGTTAATATTCCATCATGACCAGTAGTTCTCCTCGTAATCAGTTTCAAATAACTCCTAAGCGTTCTCCTTTTGAGAACTTAGTAGCAACTCCTCAACAGCCTCAAGATCCTGAAGCTCCAGCTCAACCTAATAGAGAGCAGTATAGGAGGGGTGGATCTTTATATGATAAGTCTAGTTTTCAACCAGATAGAGGTGCTGAAAAAGCTATTACTCAGCTTGAGAATTTTCTAGATAAAGAGACTGGTGGATGGACTAAGGCTCAGGACTACTTATTTGAACAGTGGAAAATAGGTGCTAAGAGTAGAGCTGATTATCAATTAAAAGTAGATAATTATTTATCTTCTGCTAAAAATGCTTTTCAAGCTGGTACTAAGAATGCCAAGGTAACTAAAGAGTTCTTATCAAAGAAAGAATATGAACTAGCTAGAGAGAATAGATTAAATGATCCTTGGACTAACTTCTATTATTTCGATTCTTTAGCACAAGAAAAAGGTAAGACTTCTGCTATAGATTTACAAGCTTCTATTGTTAAAGACTTAGACTATTTAGCAAACTTACCAGAAACTGAGGTAGGTCTTGAACTACAAAAACGTTCTGACGCTATTTTAAAAGGTTTCGAGCATATACCTCAAGCTGCTATATCAGCAAGAATTGAACCCTTTTTAGCTGCTGTAACCACTAACGGGAAGATTAAGATTGCTGAGCGTAGAAGGCTATTAGCTGAGATTACAGATCAAGAAACGTTTAATGTCCAAACAAAAGGTAGTTTAACAGCCGCTTCAAAGATTATTAAGGCTTCAGGAGAAAGTGAAGCCACAATACTACAACTTCAAAACTCCTTACTAGCACCTCGTACATGGGCAGAAAATGTAAAAGGTTACAGTGGTAGACAAATTACTGATATGTATGGGGAGTTTATAAAGAATGGTGGTTTATATGTTGATGCTGATGGCGATGGTATTAACGATATAGGACAGCATATTGATAATAGTATCCTCTTTAAAGCCTTTGAAGGTATAAAGATTGATGGTGTATCTATTTTAGATTTACAAACTACAGAAGGGGAGAGTATTAGAAAACTACTAGTACAAGCACAAACTAACGCTGTAACTATATCTGAAAGAGTTTCTAATGCAAAGGTAAAGAGAAGGGAAAGAACATTAAATGAGTTTAAAGATAAATTGATTATAAGCAGTAGAGAGTGGCGGCTAGCTAATCCTAACCCTACTGAAAAAGATATAGAAGCACAAAGAATAAAAATAACTCAAGCTATAAATGACTTTTATACAAAGGATGGAGGACAAGATGCTAAACAGATGACAGAAAAGGAGGTGACAAAATTTATAGAAAGTGTCCTGCCTTGGACAGGTGTGTTAGAGAAAACACCTCCAATTACAAAAGCTAACATAATAAAAGAAGCTAACAGACTTACAGCTAACGGAGCTACTGAAATACCAGTAGGTTTAATGGTAGAGCTACGAGCTAGTAATGGTAATTTTTACGATATTTATCCTGAAGTTCTAGGAATCTTTGATAAAGCTAATACAAAAGCTGTTACGGATCGCAATACTACACAAAAGAATCTTGTTATTAATGATCTTAAGAACATCAAACTAGAGGTATCTCAGAGTCTTTCTACATCTAACAAGACTATTCTTGATTACTTAAACAGCGGTAATCAAACTAAAATTGCTAATGCTAAAAGGTATTTAAAAACAGTAGAAACAAAAATATTCCCCATTTTAGAAAGGTACTTACCTCAAGCACTTAATGAGGCTTACTCTGCTGAAGTTGATGCTGGTCATGATATTAATGATCCAAAAGTTCAGGCAAGAGTGTTTGATAAAGCTCTTAAAAGTGTATTAAGTAGCCCACTACTTGCAGATGTAGATGCTTGGTTACAACCTGAAGGTAAGAACCAATTCAGCCTTAGAGAAGTACCAAATATTGGTGAAGTAACGCTTGGATATGAAGGAGCTATAGACTTTTCAGGATCTTATCAGCCAAGTAGTGCTCATAAAATTAACATCAATTTCAGTGATAATACTGGTGAAACTGCGGCTTTATTCCTTAATACTCATTTTAATGGAAATAGAGCTGGTTATGAGAAGTACCTAAGAAAGACTTTTGTACTACCAGAAAGTGATATTAAAGCTTGGTCCCAAGTATTCAGTCTGGCTGCTAATAATCAACCTATACCGACTAATCTTATTACTAAAGAAATGCGTACAAGGTTACATAACATGAGCACAGTTGCTTCTGGTGGTGTTGTTAAACCTTGGGAAGTATTGAAACGTACTCTCAATTTATATGAAGGTAACACTGCTTTAAATACACGAGGATTAAAGAAAGAAGATTATCAAACCATAATTAACAATATGGGAGCTTTATCTCATTCTGTTGATGTAACTAACTTAGATGATGAAGCTATAAATACTACTAGTGTCACAGCTACACCAATGAGTAGGCTTATATATGATGGAAATGAATACGCTGTAGATATTGCTCTAACAAAAGGTCCTTCTCAACAATTTTCAAATGATGTAGGATCACCCGTTCAAGGTACAGTAGTTTTTGTAGGTACTGATGAGCGTCACGGTAATTATGTAATTATAAGAGCTAATAGTGGTACTGATTTTAACCAAAAAGGTGACTTAATAAAGATATCTAATTTAGCCTCTATAAGTGTAAAAGAAGGGGATAACTTAGGTAGAGGTGTCTTAATAGGTCTTCAAGGTGATGACTCAGCTTTAAACTCTACAAAAGGTAGATCAACTACAGGTAGTGATATTGAAGCTGGTCATATCAATATTCAGGTATTACAACCTGGAGAGAATGTTAATCCAAATAATGACTCTCAATATAGTCAGCCTTATCAAAATAAATTTGTTAAAGGTATGTTCCTTTCTCTATACACTGGAGATACTACTAATAATGGTGATGGACCTATAACCTATGTAAATCCTAGTGATTTCACAACTCCTGTAGATGTAAATTTAAACGCACTTAGTAACTTGTTAAGTGAAAAAGGAACCTTTAAAAATCTAAATATAAGGACAGGGAAGGTAGTATTCCGTGATGTAGACGAAACTAGAGAATACAGCCTTGATGGTGGAAAGACTTGGACTACTAATAGACCTAGTCAGCAAGCTATAGATAGAGGGTTTGCTCTTATAGATAAAAACAATAATGAAATCGACTTAAGCTTATTTCCTGGCGGTATAAAGATAGAATATGGAGATAACGGAGACATTATTAATATAATCTATCCTTATGATCCTTCCAATGCAGAAAATCCTCCTGGGTAAACTCTAAATGCCTTACATACCACAAGTTAACGGTCCAACCATTTGGGTTGATGATGATGATGAGACTGCTTTAAAACAGTTTTCTGAGAACTTCAATACAGACATCCCAGAGAAAAACTTTGGTGGTATCAGTAAGACTGAAGCTGAAAAAGAAGATAATACAAGTATCTTTGATCCTAGAGAACCTGTAAGAGCTGTTGTCCACGGTTTAACTGATGTACCTGGAAGTCTTTACGGTTTTGGGCAAAGACTAGCTGTAGGTACCACAGGGATTCCTGGTTTAGGTAAGCTGTCTATGCAGGAGGGAGGTCTTTTATGGGGAGCAGTTACGGGTATTGCTGGTTTAGATGATGAAGAGAAGAAAAATCTAGCTGCTTATTATAAAGAATTTAAAACAGCTAACGATAAATTAGGAGTTAAACCTGATGGTAGTGCTTATCATCTTCCAGCTTCATTTGGCATATTCAGTGATAATAATCAGCTAAGAAAGGACTGGTTAGAACCTAAGACTGGTTTTCATAAACTAGGTTCTAATATCGTATCAGTTATAGGTTCTGCCTATGTAGGAGGAGGTGGGGGTTATACCAGAACTGCTACTGCCCTTACTCCAGTTACTGCTACAAAACTAGGACCAGCTTATCGCTTAGCAAACGCTTTAAAGCTTCCTGCTAAATCTTCAGGAATTAGAGCTACAGCTAGAGGAGCTGTAATTTTTACAGTTAAAGACTTATTACCTAACGCTTTAGAAGATATTGCTTACTTCCAGCCTGGTCCTAATAAGGAGGTTGGTGGTGCTTTATCTGCTATAGCAGAGTTACCAGAGGAAGATAGACGTTTAGCAATACAAGCTTTATTAGCTGAAACTGACACTGAATATGATTATTCAATGGAAGTTATAAAAGAAGTAGCTGGAGGTGCTATTTCTGTAGGAGTCTTACGTTCAATATTTGGTGCAGCTAGACGTTTCTTAAAACGTGCTCCTAAGGAGATACCTACTACAAAAGCAGATGGCACACCTGCTGATCCAAAGGTTGTTAAAGAAACAGTTGATAAAATTATAGATGAAGAAGTAGAGAAAGAGCTTCCTAATATAGCTCAGCAAGTAGATAACATAAATATTAATAAGGCTGAAACAGATAATACAAATAAGCTAGGAAAACTCAATACAGACCTAAGAAGTCAGATTGATACCTTTACTAGAGAACTTTCTGAAACTTCCCATCAACTTTCTGAAGCGTTCCTCAATAAATCAACAGGATCACCAATAGTAGATGATATAGCTAGGATTGATGAACTTGGTAAGTCTTTAGATACTAGATCAGGGTTACAAGCTACAACAGGCAGAATAGAAGAGCTTCAAGAAGCTTTAAGAAAAGGTACAGGTGGTAAAGGTCAGGATATTAGTCCTGAGGAATTACCAGTCTTTAGGCAGATGGTAGAGAAAGAACTAGCTGATATGCAGGCTAAGATTGATGAACAGCCTATTCAATACGCAATAGGTAAAAGAGGTAAAGCTACTAAGAAAAGAATACCTAGATCTGGTTGGTTAAGTAGTACAGCTAACTCTAGAAGATTTAATAAATTTACTGAGTTAAAGAATCAATTAGATGAGTTAGAGAAATTAACAGAAAGTAGAGGTAAATATGAACAAACTACTGCAGGTAGGAAAGCTGCTAAAGTAGAAGCTCAGAAGGATCTCACTGATTATTATCAAACAGGTGAAGAAGGTTTTAAACAATATATTGAGAGTTTAGAAGGTCTTATAAAAGCCATTGATAAAACAAACGCAGATCGTATAGATACTCAGAATGCTCAAAACGGGTTATTCGCTGAGTTAGGTCGTACTAATGAAATAGTAGATCTACAGCCTGATGATCCTTTCTATCAAAGCTATATGAAAGGTAGAGCACTTATACAGGAAGCTAAATCTAGAAAGTCTTATGATCCTGAGTTTATTGAAGATTTTGTTAGAAGAGCTGATGAAATACACGACGCTGTTGTTAAAGCTGGCGGTAAGGCTCCTGATGCTATTCCAGGGAGTAAAATTGTAGGAGATATTACTAAAGAGACTGCTAGTAAAGCTCAGCAAGAGGTAAGCCAAGCTGTTAAAGAAGTAGTTGAAATATCTCAGGAAGCACCTGAAAAGACTATCCAACAGATCCTAGAAGAACAACCAGTAAGGCAGGCTCCTTCTGTTCCTGGTCCTTTAAAACCTAGAACTAATAAAGCTGGAGAGTTAGAAGTCATAGCTGATGGTGTACCAACACCTGTTGATAATAAGACTTTCCTTTCAAAGCTTATTAGGATGGCTCCTAAGCAGCAGCAAGCCAAGATAGCTTTTGACAGGCTTAAGGAGGCTGTAGCAAAGGTAGAAGAAGGTTTAAATATACCTCTAGAAGAAAGAACAGCTCTTAATACTGTTGGAGACCTTATTAATCTTTTAAACCTAGCCAGAGTAGCTACTGAAGAAACAGTTCAAAAGGCTATAAGAGATTTAGATACAACAATCACCTTCTTAGCTGATGCTAGACCTGTACTAGAAGCTGGTGCTCAGAAAGCAGATAAAGCTGGTAGAAAACTAGCTGGAGAAGTAGTTGAGAAAGCTAAAGCATTACCAGGAGAGATACAAAAAGCTACTGAAAATCTAGAAGATAGACTTATAAAGGGTATGGAAGATGATATGAGGAGGTTATCTCCTGAAGATGCTGAAGCGGAGTTAGGACCACTACCAGGAAGAGTTAAAGCAATTGAGAACGTAGCTACAGATCTATCTAAAACTTATGAAGTTACTTATGAGGAAGCACTTGAAAATATATACAACAACCCCAAGATGGGCTTTGGTGATTATGTAAAGACGTTAACTGAAAGACCTAATAGATTAGATGATGCTGATGATCTAGCTGGTGGTGGACCTAAACCACCTCAAGGTGGAGGAAAAGGTCCTGTAGAACCAGACCCTTGGGGAGGTGATAAGGCTGATCCAGATGATTTAATACCATCTAGAAAAAATGAAGTTACTAACGAAGTACCTCTAACACCTGACGGTAAGATAGATAGTGATGCTATAGCTATAAATAGAGCTGCTAAAGCTAATCCAGAACTAGGTCAATCAAAAATACCTGTACCTGAAGCTACTAAAGCTGCAAATAAGGATAATAATTTCCTTAAAAAGGTTGAAACTGATGATGATGTAAGAATTCTAGGTAGGCAAATAGCTAATCAAATTGTAGAAATGCAGAGATTAGCTGCAGATGGAGCACTCAATGAAAAATCTTTTGCGAGTTATAAATGGTTCAATACCAACACTCTTAAATATGTATCTGATCTTGATGAAGCAGCAGTAGCTAAATACGCTGTAGACCTACTAGGTGAGAGAGGTATAAATATAGGTAGACATGCTTTATTAAGTTCTGTAAGTATGTTGAAAAAGTTAGCAGAGTTTCCTGAAGCTATTGATGATGTTTTAGGAGAGGGATCTAAATACGCTGATGATGTTAAAGCTGGTTTACCTTGGGTAATAGTTACCACCTCTATGGTTGAGAACAACTCAAAAGCCCTATTAAAAACTTCCAGAATTTTACAAGATATTAGAAACGGCAAACCAGGTATAGGCGGTTATACAGAAGAAACAGCTTTACAAAACTTTAAAAATGCTTATATCACTATGATGTCTAACATCAAAGTGGTTAGTAACTTATTTGAAGGTTTTGGTAATGGTTTAAGGTTGATGAGAAGGGATAATCGCTTAGCTTTTGAAGCTGGTAGACCAGAATTATCTGTTCAAGCTTTTGCAGATATGACAAGAAAATGGAATGACACAGATAAATTTGTATCAGAATTAGCTTCTACAACTAGAACAGCTACTGCTGAAGTTGAAGCCGCATTTGATGACTTCATTAAACTTGCTGAAAGTGGTGAAGAGATTACAGATGAAGCTTGGAGGGGTATAGATAACTTGGTTACTAGAGTCCATGAGGCTCAAGGTGACCTAACAAAATTGAAGGAGTTAGAAGTTACTGGAGCCAGAGTCCTAAGGACCATCCAAAGTGGCGGAATGATATCCAGCCCAATGACTATAACTTCTATACCTCCTATGTCTTTAGGAGAGTTATTTATAAGACAGTCAGGACTTACAGCTTCTTCTTGGGTCAATTTAGCTGTTGAACGGTTTGTAAGGAATGCTACTGGTGATGAATGGGTAGAGGCTATGCGTCAAGCTAGACAAAACACAAGAATATGGAAAAATTATATGGGTACTTTAGGAGAAGCCTATGAAGCTTCTAAATCTCGTTTCTTATACGGTAGAAGTATTTCAGATCCTGGTGTTTTCAATAAAGCTTCTGAAATAGAAGGTAGAGGTGTATTAGCAGAACAGCAGATTATGGATGATTTGAAAGCTTCTAAGATTAAAATACCTTTTACTGATGTCGTTCTTAATAAGGCTGACTTTGAAAAAACAGAGACATTTGAAGCTTTAAATAACTTAAGAGTTAGTTTAAAGGTCTTCCATGACTACGCAGTTGCTGGAGAGGCTTGGGAGAAAAGAGGTTGGGCTGCTAAATGGCTGTTAGCTCCTACTGTTAGTGCAGCTAGAAACCTTCCAGGTTTAAATCAATTAGGAACTAAAAGTTATTACGCAAATGGAGAGATGGTCAATATGACTGCTCCTTTCCAGTTTGCAGCTCTTGGAGATGAGTTCACAACAGCTTGGCATTCTAACGCTGCTATAAAAACCAAGATAGAAATAGATGTAGATGAGCGTATAGTCGCAGGTACTTTAGATGAAGCTGAAAGAGCTGAGGAAATAAAGAGATTATTTAATAAAGGGAATAGGGATTTCTATGCTCCTGTTACTGCTGGTCTAGATAATGAAACTATTGGTTATCAAATTATTGGAGATCAGTTAGATAACGTTCTTGATATGACTCGTGAAGTTAACCGTACTGAAGCTTTGACAGGTCCTTATGCAGCAGCAGGTAACTGGATCAACGCAGGTAGATACCATGAAGGTGCAGGATATAGTCCATACTTACAACTCTTTGCTAACACAATGGCTGGTGTTGTTACTTCACCTCTTAACTCAATTAAATGGGGTCTTAGATATGGCTTAGGTACTGATATATGGACTGCTGGAGTTAGAGATCCTCTAGCTATGGGTACAAAAGCTTTAGTTGATCATCTACCAGAAGAGCTTCAAAAGCGTATTACTCAAAATCCAGTTTGGACTAAAACTTTACAAGACTTTGAAAGTAAGTACTTTAGTAAGGATTTAAAGGTAAGAACAAAAGCTCAAGGTGCTTTAGCTGTAGCAGTAGGTATGCACTCAATGGCTTATATGCACTTGAATGATCCAAACCTTGAGATAACAGGTGGCTTAGAGAATACCTACAGATCAGAGCAGGGTCAGGTAGGTTTATACACAATGAAAGTTGATATGCCTTGGGGTTCATTCAGGGTTCCTTATAGATGGATACCTGTTTATGGAAGTGTATTAGCTATGCAAGCCACCATGAGAGATATAGATGAATTTGGGATTCAACAAGGAGAAGGAGGTTGGGATCTCTTTGGAGCTGTAGCTGCTTCAACGGCTAACTACATTATGGAAACTCCTGGTTTAGTTATGTTCGATAGGATGATTAAAGCTATGGAACAGACAGCTAAAGGAAATACAGAACAATTAACACAAACTCTTGGTCAAGCTATAGCTGGTATAGGAGAACCTTATTTCCAGTTTAGAAAGTTTATGACAGAAGGTTTTAATCCAGAAAAGCCTTCTAATCTTGGAGCTAAATTCCAAACAAATGAGTTCTGGTTAAATAATCCAGAAGCTCCTGATAACCCAATATGGGCAACTATAAGAGCAGGTGCTGGTTCTATAGGTACAGTTGCTGCTCATAGTTATGAGTACAACGTTTTAGGCTTCTTGACTGATGAAATAAATAACATCATTCAAGGACATCCAGAAGGTAGAAATCGTAGAGCACTTTGGTATGGTAAACCAGGAGAAAATATTGAAGTAAGGAACGCTGGTAAGTGGAATGCACTTAGAGCTATATTTGGTCGCTATATGCCTTTCCCTAACGATTTAGACTCTGTTGGTACTGAGATGGTTAATAACCTAATTCAGCCTCCTAGAGCTGATTTATATAGTGGTAATGACTATGGAATTAGAGGTGTTAATAAGAAAGTTCTTAATGACTTTAACCATTTCTTAAATGAAGAGTTTACATACTATGATGCTAAAACAGGTAGAACTTATGTAGGGATAAATGCAGCTCTTAAGGACTTTATAGAAAGCGATTATTATCAAAGTTTACCGTCACTTTCTAGTCCTTATGCTTCATCTGGATATAAGATATTACCAGGGCTTCCATTACCTTATGCTCATACTCCTCCTAACTGGGATACTAAGAATAATGAGCGTAGAAGTTACTTATCTGGTTACATTCGTGTATTAATCAACAAAGCCAAAGAAGATTTTATGATGGGAGATTATGATGGTCAACAGTATAAGGCTCCTTTAGCCTTAAAAGAGGCCGTTCTAAAACACAGAAGAAACAACTTAGGGGCTTTTTAACTAATGGCTTATTCATCTAGAACCTATACTCCAGGTTCATCTACAACAACTTTTGCTCTTACTACTTCTGGTGGAGATCCTATTGGGTATATCAGAGAATCAGATATTGCTGTAAAAGTTAATGGAACTACCTTTACTAACGCAGCTAGTGGTTCTAATACTTATCAATTCTCAGGTGCTAATACTGTTGAACAGCCTAGTGGTGGGAGTATTGTCTTAAATGCAGGTGTAACAGGGACAGTTATATTAGAAAGAACTACAGCCTTCCAAGATGCGACTGTTGTTTATACTGCTGGATCTACTCTTACTTCTGATGACCTTAATAACGCAGATAACCAGATTAGATTCAGTCTTCAAGAATTTGCTGATGATTACTCATCTCTACTAGGTACAGGAGGAAATCTAACTAACTTAGCGTCCTTTCTTGGTGGTTCTGATACTTGGGTTAGTAACGATGCTAAAGCTGCCACTACAGCGGCTATTGACGGTCAAATAGATACTAAAGCAACAGCGAAAGTTAAAGACGACATAATAGCTACAGCCCCAGTATCTATAGCAGATGACAGCCCTAGTGCTGGAAAGATTACTATTTCTGTCGATGCAAAGCTAACTGAGTTAGCAACGATGGATCAGAACACAGCTAACTCTTTAGCTGATCTGACACAAGCAGAAGTACAAATATTAGATGGAGCTACTCTTACAACTACTGAACTAAACTATGTAGATGGTGTTACCTCTGCTGTACAGACTCAATTAGATGCTAAACAACCTTTAGATGGAGAACTCACAGAGCTAGCTACAATGGCTAGCGGTACTGCTGGTGCTCTTGCTGATCTAACGCAAACCGAAGTAGAGATACTAGATGGAGCGACTGTTACTTCTGCAGAATTAAATGTTCTAGATGGAATCACTGCTACTACAGGAGAATTAAACATCCTTGACGGTGTTACTTCTACCGCTACTGAGTTAAATATCCTTGATGGTGTAACTGCTACAACAGCAGAGATTAATTATGTAGACGGAGTAACTTCTAACGTTCAAACACAGTTAGATGCTAAACAGCCTCTTGATTCAGACCTAACAACTCTTGCTGGAATGCAGGGTGCTACTGCTTCAATCCTTGCAGGTGGTACAGCTCTTACCTCAACCCTAACTGAGCTTAACCAGCTAGATGGTAAGACTCTTGGAGAGACTTCTCTTACTACTAATAGCAACACAGCAATACCAACTTCTAAAGCAGTAGCAGATCACGTTTCTAGTACTGTTACAGCAGTTGGTGGTTTCGTTGCTATAGCTACAGATGCTGCTTTCCCTGCTACGGCTTCAATGCCAGCTTCAGGTGTAGTAGTTAGTATCAGTGATGCTGGAGGTATAGTCATTAATGGTTCAGGTGTTTCAACCACTGGTAGAACTACTGATGGTACACCTGCTACTGTTACCATTAACAGTTTCCCTAGCACTCTTTACAGTGAAACCTTAGTAGCTGGAGTAGGTCTACAAGTACTCTCTACAGGTTCAAGTAATACTTATACCTACCACAAATTATTAGCTAAAGAAGGAGACGTTAAAGAACTTTCAGATGATATAAACGACTTTAACGAAAGATACCGTACAGGAACTAGCGACCCAGGAAGTAATAACGATGAGGGTGACTTGTTCTTTAACAAGACCTCTAACACCATGAAGGTGTATGACGGTTCAGCTTGGGGAGAAGTTACATCTACTGGAGATTTTAAGTTCCTATTCCTATGTCCTACAGGTGGTTCAGGTGCTCCAACTATTGATGGGTCTGTTGATACCTATGACTTAAGAGAAACAAGTAACTCAGGTACAGGAGCTAGTGTTACCAATGCTGCTCAACTTATCGTATCGGTAAACGGAGTCATTCAACAGCCAAATGCAGGTACATCTACTTCAGGACTAGATGGCTTTGTAATGACTGATGCGAACACTATTAAGTTCGCTGCAAACCTTCCTAACGGAGCTGATGTATTTGTCATACAAGTTGGATCAGCCGTAACCCTTAACGCTCCAGCTAATAACACAGTCTCTACTGATACACTTCAGAACTTATCAGTTACAAATGGCAAGATAGCTGATGATACTATTGCAGAAGTTAAATTAGATATACATAACGCTCCTTCAGGTACAGATAAATATCTTAAGTACACATCTAACGGTATGGAGTGGGCCACAGTAGCCCAATACACAACTCCTTTAACCACTAGAGGAGATATACTCTTTAGAGATGCTTCAGGAGATCAGAGATTAGCTAAAGGAACTGCAGG
>CERB01051653.1_pt1 | contig 17447 bp, 20 predicted proteins | sample 356271 | NCBI WGS metagenome assembly CERB01 (sample SAMEA2621155, study PRJEB7988) | marine metagenome | isolation source: saline water (ENVO:00002010), including
ATAATATAATGAGCACAGGTTTCTAATAAGGCTACATCATTGGTTATATTTCGCCAGTTGATATATACGTGTGATTCTTGACCTGATTTTAAGGTAAAAGGCTTTTCAGATAAGCTAATAATTTTATTTTTAATTATAAAGTTATTAAAGTCAGTTTGATTAAACATAATGATTATTATAGGGGCTTTATGATTGCTTGAATAGCATCATTAATATCTGTTTTTATCGATTGCTTATCTTTAACTGCTCCTGAAATACCGCGTGATACGTTGATTAAAGCTAAATCTGTTAGGTTTTTTCCCGCGTTATAGGCTGTTTCGTATGTTCCTCCTTGTTTTCCTACTCCTGGTATTAAAAATAAGAGATCTGGATCAATGTTACGTGCTTCTGTTAATTTATTGTCGGTTGCACCAACCACTACGCCAATGTTTTGATAAGTTTTGTTCCAGTGACTAAGTGTTTGAATCACTGTTGATGCTAGCGTTGTATTGTTTTTTAATGGGAGTTCCTCAAAATCTTTGGATCCTGGATTGGATGTTAACCCTAATACAAAATTAAATTTGTCTTGATACTTAAAAAAGGGTTCTAGACTATCTAATCCCATGTAAGGATGTAAGGTTGTGGCATCTGCATTGAAATAATCAAATATATATTTGGCTTGCATGGCTGATGTATTACCAATATCACCTCGTTTGCCATCGATAATAACAGGGACGGTTTGATCAATATGTTTGATAATTTCTGATAATAGATTAAGACCATCGATGCCATAGGCTTCAAAAAAGGAAATATTGGGCTTATAAGCAATGCATTGTGTGATACTTGCATCAATGATGTCTTTTAAAAAATTACTTAAACCTGTTAAGTTTGAGCTATAGCCAGTGGGTAATTGCGTTATATCTGGGTCTAAGCCTATGCACAAACAGTTATTAGTTTTGCTTTGTAAGTCTTTCCATTGTGTGATGAGGGAATGTGTCATTAGCTATATAGTAGCATATTGGATTGTTTATGAGCAGATCTTCTATGATGTCTGTATTCTATTAATAATTTGTTTGGCTGTTTTTCGTCCTGAGGATAAAGCGCCTTGTATGGATCCTTGAACTGTCCAATCACCACAAAAATAAGTGTTTTGAGTATTATAATGTGTATTGAGTACACTATGGCTAATAGATTGATGGGGTAAGGCTTGTGGAATATGGAATTGTGTTACTAAGTTCCATGTGTCAATTTGGTTCCCAAAATAGAGTTTAAGTTGGTTAAGAATATTTTTTTCATAGTGTTCTGATGTTTGTTTGTTGGGTATTGATGTAACTGAAAATAAATATTTTCCTTTTGGACTGCTGTGCTTGTTAATGGCTGTTACATTATGAAAATTGTTAATGGGGCCTGCTGATCCATCAAGATGTAAATAACTATTATTTAAGGGTGGTGTGTCTGTTTCGTAGTAATAGTTTGTTACACTTTGATAGGTTTTATCCGGAAGATTATATAATGTTGCTGCTGTTTTGTAATCTGTTGCGCAACAGATAAAATCAGCTTTGATTCTTGTATCTGTATGAGTGCTTATCAATGTTTTATTAATGTTTGTTATGGCGGTGTTTTTGATAATATTTTTAGAATTAAGTTGATTTGCTAATTGGTGTGGAATTGCTGTAATCCCATCGTGTGGGATTAGTGCTGTGCCTTCTAAAAAACATTTCCAATAAAATAAACATAACCGAGCTGATGTTGTTAGTTCATCATCTAAAAAAACACCACGAAAAAATGGTTTTAAAAAATAATCCTGACATTTTTTTGAAAATTCTAATGTTTCAAATAAGCTTGCTGTTGTTATATTTTTTGATGCAAAAATGTCAGCGCTAGATTGATTTTTTAAAGATAGTTTTAGTTTGAAAAGTTTCCAACAATCATTCCATGATAATATAGGATGATATAACAGGAAGGGGAGATAAAATGGGTTTTGGAATGGATCGGTAATGGTTTTAAAAGAAGTTTGATTCCATACTTTGGCTCCATTTTTAAAATAATACGGGTTTAATGCTTTAATATTGAGCTGTTTTATTACTTCGGGATACGCTGTTAATAAAATTTGAAAACCATGATCACATTGGTATCCATTTATCAGTGATGTTTTTTGTTTTCCGCCAACTATATCTTCTTTTTCAATTAATAGATAATCAATGTTATGTTTTTCAAATTCTTTTGCTGCACTTAAACCTGCTAAACCAGCACCAATAATAGCGACTTGGGTTTGTTTCATTGATAGGGCTTATATGGCGCGAATAGTACCTTGCATGCTACTTGCATGTCCAGGAAAGGTACAGACAAAGGGATAATAGCCTTTTTTATTTGGCATTGTAAATGTTATTGTTACTGTTTCTCCTGGTTTCGTCATTTTTGTTTTGGCAATAATTTTGTCTGATGGTGGGATATAGGAAGGACCATGAGATAATGCTTGTGATGCAAATTTTTTAATATTTGTTTTTTGTTTTAAAATTACAACGTTATGATTCATGCCTTGCATTGTTGCTTTGTTAATAAAGGTTAAAGTTACTTTACTTCCTGTTTTAATTTCTAAAATCTCTTGGTCATATTTCATTGTTTCTCCAATAGAACGTAATGTTATTTCTATTTCTTTATTAGATGAACATGATACCAATAATAAGCTTGTTAGAAATAATAGTATGATATGTTTCATTCTATAGTTTCCATTTAAGATTTTTTAACTGAAATTAGAAGAACATACCAATTTGAAAGTTATGACTTTCAACTACATTTTTACCGATAGAGCTACTAAATTCTTCTGCAAAGTATGCATAATCTATTTTTAATATAAAGATGTTAATAGCAAAACCACCAACAATAAATCCTTGGTTTAAACCGCCTCTCAAAGATAATATAGGTGTTAATTTTTTTTCAGCACCTATATGAATTCTTTTAATAAAACTATCAGTAGGTGCTATTAAATTAAAATCTGTTGCTAAGTCTATTTTTCCTAGAAATGGTGCTTTATATTTTATACTGTTTCCTACTGTTAATATTATATTATCTTTTGTTTTGATTTCATTTTCTGATGTTTGATTTCCACTTACAATTTCTTGTGTTCCTGATAAGGAGGATATTAGATTTTTTATTGTTAAACCAGCTAGCCCATTACCATATTTACTTTTATATTGATAAAGTGCTCCATAATCGACGGCTATTCCACTAACTTTATATACATTTGGTGAGAACTCAGCTAGTCCGTTTGCAATTTTTAATAAGTCTGTTTGAGTTAAACTAAAGGTATTACTTCCTGTTTCTTGATTATAAAAGATGCTTCTTGAAATATATCTTGGAGATAGTCCCATGTGAATTTGCTTGTCTTCATATTCTATTGTGTGTGATAACCCTAATTGTACGTTAATATCATAATTTCCTTCCATATATAGGGTAGGTGATGTTTTTCTTTTTAGTTGTGCCCCTATTTTTGATTTACCATAGGCTGTTAAACCAAAGCCCTTTTTAGTAAATGTAAGGACAGGAAGGATATTTCCTCCTGCAGCTGCTTTTAATGGAACTAAGTTCTTAAGGGTATCTATTTGAGCTTCTTCATCTTCTGATGAGCTTGTTAAGCTGCTAAATTCACTCATTTTATCTACTAGATCTTTATTTATACTTATTTCTATTTTAGGAATTTCAATTTTAAACGTTTTTTCTAAGGCTAAGAAGGCTGGGTTTTGATAAAATGATGTAGAATTTTTTATTGTGGCTACTTGGGTTCCACCCATCGCTTTTTGTCTTATGTTATGAAAATCATATACTTCTTGAAAGCCATATGTTGATGTTGTTATTAATAATGATAATAATAATCCCTTTTTTATATGTTTCATTTAAAATCCTTGAAAAATAGTTTCTAATGCATTTCTTATGTTATTTTCATCATTTTCGCCGCTTTCGTTTAATGTTTCTATTTCTGTAATTTGTGTTTTTATGGTTTCAGTCTCTGTTAGTTGTTCAGCTGTTAATGCTCCTGAGTTTGTAAATCCCTCTAAGGCTTCGTTTGTGTAATCTAAAATTGTTAGGTCTGTGTTTGATGGATCGGGATACATAATGGCTTCTAAACTATCAGAATAATTACTTATGCTATTTGCTATGTCACCATTTTCATTTATTGTAAATTCCTCTGTAATTGTATTCATTACTATCATTGTATTAACAATACCTTTCATTAAATTTTGTTCTTCATTTCCTGAATCGCCTAAATCACTTGCGGCTGATAATGATGTTGATGCTGCAATTAAATCTTCTAGGGATGCTGATGTACTTAGAACGTTTATCGGATTGGTATCTTGATCGGCTGATAAGGCTAATTCTGCCATTATATCTAATGCTGTTATATTTGATTTTCCTAGTATTGCTTCTGCTTTAATTAAATGAGCTTCTGCTTTTTCTGCATCTGTGGCTGTACTACTATTGATAATTTCGTCGGCTGCTGTTATTAATCTGCTATAGTCTTCTGTTGTTGATGCATCTTCGATTGATTCAAGTAGGTTTTTTTCTGGTTCACCGACAAAACCTTGAAATACATTTGATCCACAACCGCACAATGCAGTTGTCATTAATGTCACGATTAAAATGTTTTTGAAGTTCATTAAAGTTATTATAACACCTGATAAGTTTATTGCAATTTTATATTTCTAATGCAAAAAAATGTGCAATATAATATTATTTGGTACTATGAAGTTGTATGAACAACAATCTCTAGATCGTTATACTATGTGGCCCTTTTGGGTTTTGTTATTGGCAGGTATTTATAATCTATTGTGTGGATTAATTGCTTGTATAAATCCTGAATTTTATTTTTTGAAATTTGGAATGTTGATTCCTCAATATTTATTTGTTTGGCGTTTCTTGGGAATACTTGTAATGGCTTATGGACTTGGCTACTTGATTTCGTCTATAAATCCTGTTCGCTTTTGGCCGTTTATTTTTCTTGGTTTGCTTATCAAAGTTTCTTTTTTGATCTTATGTTTTTTTTCTGTTTTTAACGAGGTTATGTATTTTAAATTTTCTGTTTTTATGATTTGTAATAGTATTGTTTGGATTATTCCTTTTTTGTTAATTTTAAGATTGGTCTATACATTAAAATTGGTTCGTGAAAACTTTAATATTCCTAGTTTTGAAGAATCAATTCATGTTTTTAAGACCAATCATAATCAATCGTTGTCAGAACTAGGTCATGAAAAAACAGTGTTAGTTGTTTTTTTGCGTCATTTTGGCTGTGTTTTTTGTCGCCAACTATTATCTATGTTGCAGCTTAATTATAATAGTTTAAAAGAACGTAATGTGGTTCCTGTGTTAGTTTATATGTCTGATCATGTTATTGCATCGAAGTTGTTACAGCCTTATGAACTTTCAAAATGTGATTGCATTTCGGATCGAGATAGGGAATTGTATCGAGCGTTTGGGTTAACTCGTGGTAAATTGTATCAGTTATTTGGATTGAGAGTTTGGTGGAAAACGTTTACGGCTGGTGTGCTTCAAGGTTATGGTGTGGGGAATCAAGTAGGGGATGCCTTTCAAATGTCTGGTATGTTTTTATTAAAAGATGATAAAGTTTTAAAAAGTTTTGTTCCAGAATATATTTCCGATACGATTGATTTTAAGTCTTTTATCGAAGATCCCATTCTCAGAGAAAACTAATGTCTTTTTTAAATTACTTTTTTATTTTTGTTTCTTTATTTTCAACGCTTAATTTAATATTGTTTTCATTGATTCTTTTTATTAAATCGTTTGAACGTCATGTTAATTTGTTATTAGGTTGTTATTTTTTTATTGTTAGTTTTCTTTTTTTAAGGGTTTCTTTTTATGGTTTTATGTTTCCTGATGAGTATGGAGGTTTTTATTTTGATTTTGGTTTGATTTTGCTCTTAAGTATTCTTTTTTATTTGATTCGCAAAGATATTGGTGTTGATTATACAGATTTGCTTCATAGTGTGCCTATATTGTTATTTGTAGGTTTTTTGGGGATTATTAATTTTTTTGATTCTTTTCAATTTTTAATGGTTAATGGCTTGTTTTTGAAGGGGATAGCTTTTTTAGGTTTGATGTTAGTTTATAGTTTATATTTACAGCGGTCACGTTTTTTTGTTTTGTTTGAAGGGTCTGCTTTATCGGATAGATCTTTTTTTCATTTTTTCTTTATGGGTATTCATATTAGCATACCTGTTTTAGCTTTAGGTTTAATAAGTTATCATCAAAGTTTGCTTGTTGTGTATGTTGTGTTTGTTACTGTTATGGTTCTTTTTTTAGTGTTTGATTTAATGTTTAATTATTTTCAAGAAATATCTTCTGTGTTTACTATTTCTGAAGATAAATCATACCAAAAATCTCATTTATCAAATTTAGATTTACCTCAATTAGAAAAAGAATTATATTCTTTGATGGTTGAAGATAAGGTTTTTAAAGATCCTTTGTTATCACTTAAATTGTTAGCTAATATGTTAAACGTTAGTTCTCATCAACTCTCTGAATATTTAAATAATGTAAAGCAAAAAAGTTTTTCACATTACCTTATGATATTTCGTGTTGAAGAAGCAAAGGATCTTTTGGTAAAATATGATTGGCGAACAACTCTTTCTATAGGAGCTGAATGTGGTTTTAATTCTCATTCTTCCTTTTCTAGGTGTTTTAAGGTTGTAACCGGGGTATCGCCAGGTATATATAGATCGGAGAATGCATGTGGTTAAAGTAATGATATGTTTTTTTATGGTGATTTTACTTCAATCTTCAGTTTTTTCTGAAGATGTATCAATGAAAGTTGTTGTGAATCAACCTTTTTTGGCTCAGTCTGGTGAATCTTTAGCGGGAAACGCGTTAGTTTTTCCAGATCATTTTAAATTGTATGATATAACGTTTGTTGCTTATGGGTTTTCACGAAAATCAGGTGATGATTTTGATTCTTGGTTAAAACCTTTTCAAGATCGTTATAAAGATGATTCTAATGTGTTTTTTGTTTCGATTCCTATGATTGGTAAATTGCCAAAATGGATTCTTAAACAAATGAAAAAAGGTATGAAAAGAGGCATTGATGTTAGTTTGCATCCTCATCAAATGATTTACAGTGGGAATGCTAAGCTTTATCAGGATTATTATGGCTTTTCTAATAAAAAAAGAGGTTATTTTTTCTTAGTTAATTCAGCAGGAACAATTGTTTGGCAAGGTGAAGGAAAATCGTCAGATGATCTGCTTAAAGAATTATTTTTAATATCAGACTCTTTCTTGCTAAAGTAAACGAGTTATTATATGTCAAATCATAAACAAGCTGTTTTGTTAGTTAATTTAGGATCTCCTGACTCTACTTCTTTACCTGATATTAGGCGTTATTTAGGTGAGTTTTTAATGGATAAATATGTTTTGGATCTTCCTGCTTTTTTTCGTTGGATTCTTGTTTATTGCCTTATTATGCCCTTTCGTCCAAAAAAGACAGCAGAAGCCTATCAGTCAATTTGGTGGGATGAAGGCTCTCCTTTAATGGTGTTAAGTAAACGTTTGTTAAAGCTTGTTCAAGATAAGGTTGGTATCCCTGTTGAACTTGGTATGCGTTATGGGAATCCTTCTATTAAATATGCTATTGATAAGCTATGTTCAGAAAATTCATCTTTAGAAGAAGTTTTATTATTTCCTTTATATCCTCATTATGCAATGGCTTCTACTAAAACTGTTATTGAAAAAACAAAGTCATTAATGGCTCAATATTATCCTAATATTACTTTAAAATATATAGAATCATTTTATGATTATCCCTCTTATATTTTATCGCTTTCAAACTCTATTTCTGAATATAAAGATAAGGATGTTTTTGATTATGTTTTATTTAGTTATCATGGGATTCCAGAACGGCATGTAAAAAAAACAGACCCTACAAAGTTGCATTGTAAGGTTGCGTCTGATTGTTGTAGTGTTGGTTCAGATGCTCATCGGTATTGTTATAGTCATCATGTTTATAAAACAACGGAATTAGTTGTTGAAAAACTTAAATTAGCAAAGGATGCTTATTCTGTTTCATTTCAGTCTCGTTTAGGGAATGATCCTTGGTTGTTACCTTTTACAGATGCCACGATTGAGGCGTTAGCTAAAAAGGGGGTTAAGCGATTAGCGGTTGTTTGTCCTGCTTTTGTTTCGGATTGTTTAGAAACGTTGGAAGAGATGGGTGAAGAAGGAAAAGAGATCTTTTTAGAGAATGGTGGTGAATCGTTTACGTTGATACCGTGTTTAAATGAGCGAGTAGATTGGATTCATTCAATGGTAGATTTAATAGGTGATGATACTAAACATTTAGTTGTTTAGTAGGATTTATTCTATTCCGGCTCGTTCAAGTATGATATCGACTAACAGTGGATGAACGCCTAAGTGAGTACTTGTTGAAATGTTAATGTTAGGAAAGTTCTTAGCAATTTCGGCTACCATTTGAGGAATATCTTCAGTTGTATGTCTTCCGGGGGATAGCATAAAGGGTTGTGCTATTATCTTTGTAGCGCCTTGTTTAATGCAGTCATGAATACCGTCTTCAATAGTGGGAGAAGCTAATTCCATATGAGAACCTACTACTATTAAGTTAGGTTGTTTGGATTTTATTAGTGCTACAATATCGTTAATCATATCGTTAGCCGCCTGTTTTTTTGATCCATGGTCAATGATGAGTAGTGCCTTCATAGTCTTAACTGTACAAAATTTCTGTTTTTATGAGAAGGGTTTGCTTATTAATTATTAGGTGTGTTGATAGTTTGGGTGTATGATTGATAAAAGATATTTTATGGATACTATTGTTTTATTTTTAAAAAAGGGTCTTTGGGTTTTTGTTTTAGGAGGTCTTTTAACATCGTTTTGGGTTGGTAAGTCGATTGAGCCAACGTATATTATTGAATCGATTACTTTAGATGTTATGCAAGATAACAAAGGGTATTATTATGTTTATAAAGATAAACCTACTTATGTTGATGAGATTATTGATAAAAGGGATTCTCAATTATTATTATTTGAATCAAGTGGTTGGCAATTAAAACCTGAGGTTAGCAATGAGGTTATTCGGTTAAATTCGTATTATAATGGTAGTGTTTTTCAGTTATTAACTTTAAAAAAGCATTGGTCTTTTTGGTCGTTACTTCCTGCTATTTTAACTTTGGTATTATGTTGGTTAACGCAAGAACCTGTTACAGCTTTATTGTTAGGGGTAGGTTCGGGTGCTTTGATTTTATCAAAGTATAATATTATTGAAGATGTTTTAATTGCTAGTTTAATGCGAGAAAGTTCAGCTACGATGATTTTGATTTATTTGTTTTTGTTGGGGGGATTGTTGGGGATTTGGGCTAAAACAGGAGCAGCTAAAGCCTTTGCTGATTGGATGACAGTGAATTTTGTTAGAGGGCCTCGCTCTGCTAAGCTTGTGACTTGGGTTTTAGGGATTTTATTTTTTCAAGGGGGTACGATGAGTGTCGTTTTAGTGGGAAGTACGGTTAAACCTTTATCAGATAAAGAAAATGTTAGCCACGAAGAGTTATCTTATATTGTTGATTCTACGGCATCTCCTATTGCATCTCAAATTGCATTTAATTCATGGCCTGCTTATGTGCAAGCTTTTATTTATGTATCAGGGGTTAGCTTTTTGGTAACTCAATCGGACCGTGTTGCTTTCTTTTTTAAAAGTGTTCCATTTTGTTTTTATGCTATTTTTGCTGTTTTGGGTACGTTTTTGGTTGCAATTGAAAAGCCTCTTTTTATTGGATCAAAATTACAAGCGGCTATTGATCGATCACGAAGTAAAGGATTATTAGATGCTCCTAAGGCTGTTCCTTTAAGTTCATTTGAGTTACAAGCAACTAAGGTTCCTGTATCGTATTCGGCACATTTTTTAGAATTTGTTTTACCTTTGCTTTGTTTGATTGGGATTGCTATTGGTACGTTTATTATGTATGGATCACCTAATATTAGTCTTGCTTTTGGATTGACATTGCTTATTTCTTTTTTGGTTGCTTTATTAAAGGGTATGGGCTTATTAGAACTTATTAATGGTGTTATGGATGGTATGAAGAGTTTGATTCTTGGGTTGGTAATTTTGTTGTGTGCAATGATGATTGGCCAAATTACAATACAAACAGGAGCTGGAATGTACTTAACCAGTATTTTAGGAAATTCTATTATCTATTGGATGCTTCCTGTTATATTACAAATTATTTGTGTTTGTATGGCTTTTTCTACGGGGACTAGTTGGGGAACATATGCTATTGTATTTCCAATTGCAATGCCTCTTGCTTGGGGTGTTGCTCAATATTCGGGTCTAGCTCATCCAGAATTATTTATGACGATTTGTTTTGCTGCGGTTATGGATGGGTCTGTTTATGGGGACCAATGTTCTCCTATTTCTGATACGACTGTATTGACAGCTATGTGTACAGGATGTGATTTAATGGATCATGTTAAAACGCAACTTCCTCAAGCTACCTTTGCTGCTATTTTAGCTGCGGTTTGTTGGACTTTGGTAACGTTATTGTTTGCTTAATTGTTTGCGTGTTGATGCGGTGGCATTATGAGGATGTAGGCTTTCATGATGATTGACTGTAATAGAGTAGTCAGTAAGTATCTCTATTGATTCAAGCCATTGATCTAATTTTCTGATAGCATCTTCACAAAACATTAAATGAGTTGCGTTTTTTATGGCAAATAGTTTTTCATCTTCTCGTTTTACCACTGTTTGTACAGCTGTTTCTAATAAGGATTCAGCTTGGTTTATGTATTCTAGTATATCTATGTTATGGTTTTCTGAATGAGATATACTTATTTTTGCATAGCTACGTTGAGCATGAGGGGTTGCTGTAATACTTGATTCTTTGGATATCCATTCTAGTATTGTTTCTTTTGAAAATGAGTTCTCGTAAGGGTAATCTTCTTCAAATTTCTCTTGAATGGCTTGTCGTGATAAAGCAGCTGAGCAAGGACATGTACTAGAATATGTAATGGTAAATTGAGTTGTATATGTTGTTGTATTATTGCTGTTTTCTGCTGAAATGGAAATAGGATAGGATCGATATCCTGATAAATTTGAAGATAGTGATGATTGTTTAATGATGTAATCATAGTTAATTTCTAAGTATGCTTTGCTAGTATAGTCAGGGTGTGTTTTGATAAGTTTTTCTAAACAGTTTTTTATGGATGTTTGGTTGAATGGATTGCTTTCAAAATGATTGATTGTAGTGGTGTACAATCGAGACATGTGAATTCCTTTTATGGTTGGGTTGTCTAAGTTGATAAAAATGTTCATTTTAGCAGGGGTTAGTTGTTGGGTGTTATTGTGTTTGATTTGAATAGGGCAGGTGATGTTTGTCATTCCTACTTTATCAATGGTTTTAATGATATTTGGTGATGATTCTAATGTAATGTCAGGTAGTGATTGCTTTTCTTGTGTTGTCATGGCTTTAATTTTTTTGGCCAATCATATCATGAAATGGGTATAAATAGAATTTTCTTTTTATATTTCTGATGAGAAACGAAATTGAATGGTTGGGTTTTCTTTTATTTCACGATCTAAGCTCCATTGTGTTTCAGATAGATAGACGGTTTGATTATCCATATCTAAGGCAATTTGATTTTTATTATTTTGAATAAACGTTTTTAGATCATGTTCATTATCTGAAGAAATCCAGACCGCTTTATTATAGTTAATGTCGGCGAAACGGCAACTGGCGTTATATTCGTTTTTTAATCGATATTCAATGACTTCAAATTGTAGTAAACCAACAACCCCAATTATTTTTCTATTATCCGTGATATTGGTAAATAATTGTGCTACCCCTTCTTCACATAAGTGTTGAATACCCTTGTTTAGCTGTTTTGTTTTGAGCGGATCTTCGTTAATAACATATTTAAATATTTCAGGAGAGAAATGGGGTATTCCTTTGAATTTAATATTTTCTCCTTCTGTTAAGGTATCCCCAATTTTTAAGTTTCCTGTATCATGTAAGCCAATAATATCTCCTGGATAGGCTTGTTCAATGATTGATTTTTCATGTGCCATGAATGCGGTAGGTGAACTAAACTTTAATGGTTTTTCGAGTCTAACATGATAAAACTTTTTGTTTCTTTCAAACTTTCCAGAGCAAATTCTTAAGAAGGCAATACGGTCACGGTGTTTTGGGTCCATATTTGCATGAATTTTAAAGATAAATCCGGAAAATTTTGATTCTTCAGGAGAGATTGTTCGAATTTCTGTTTCTCTGGGTTGTGGAGTAGGAGATAATTCAATAAATTCGTTTAACAGTTCACGTACTCCAAAATTGTTTAAGGCACTTCCAAAAAATACGGGAGATGTTGTTGCTGATAAATAATCGTCTTTATTTAAATTAGGATAGATACCATTAATCAGTTCAATATCTTCTTTTAGTTTATTTATTTCTAGTTCTCCAATTAATTGTAAGGCTTCTTCTGAATCTATATTCTTAATAATTTTAGGTTTTTCGTTTGAAGTATTGGCAGTAAATAAGAGAATAGATTTTGTTTTAAGATTGTAAACACCTTTAAAATAATTTCCCATTCCGATAGGCCATGTAATGGGGCAGACAGATAATTGTAATTTGTCTTCGATTTCATCAATTAAATCAATGGGATCTTTACCAAGTCTATCACATTTATTAATAAAGGTGATAATTGGGGTATTTCTCATTCTACAGACTTCCATTAATTTATGTGTTTGGGTTTCTACTCCTTTGACACTGTCAATGACCATAATGGTGCTATCAACGGCGGTTAATGTTCGATAGGTATCTTCAGAAAAATCTTTGTGGCCTGGTGTATCTAATAAGTTAATTTTAATGTTTTTGTAAGTAAAGCCCATCACGGATGTTGCAACGGATATGCCACGTTGTTTTTCTATTTCCATGAAGTCTGATGTTGCGTATCGATTTGATTTTTTTGCTTTAATGGCGCCAGCGGCATGAATGGCTCCACCAAAAAGGAGTAATTTTTCAGTTAACGTTGTTTTTCCTGCATCAGGGTGGCTAATGATACCAAATGTTCTTCGGGAATTAATTTCGTTTTTTAATGACATGTTATATTGTTATGTTGTAATTTTCTAATTCTTTGATGGTTTGTGTGCTTGATTTGAAATGAATCGTTTTTATTAATAATTTTTTTGCTGTATTAATATTGTCTTTCATATCGTCAATAAAAATACATTCATGGGGCAGTAATCGGTATTGGCTAAGTAAAAAATGGTAGATTCCAATTTCTGGTTTTTTCATCATAACATTGGCTGATACCACGATTCCTTTGGCTTTTGTTAGAAATGGATTATGTTTGATTAATTGTTGGAATGGTTTTGATTGAAAATTAGATAATATGTAAAGGTTGTAATGATGATTTAATGTATTAAAGAGATGTTTCATATCGTTGTCTAAAATTAAATGTTTTGTGAAATTGTTTACAAGTGTCGTTATTTCATTTTGTTCATTGTCAGTTAAGTGATGTTTTTCTGTTAATTTTTTTTTGACTTTTTCTAAAGATATGTCACCTCTGTCCATTTGTTGCCAGTAGTCTGAATTAAATAATTGTTCTAGATAAAATTTTTTGTATTTTGATTCTGGAGTTAGGCATTCAATGATATGCGTTGGGTTGTATTTGAATAAGACATTTCCGATATCAAAAATAATATGTTTAATGGTTTGTTTCATAGCGGCTACAATATCATACTTATGATGAATCAAACATAGAACGATTTCAGTATTGGTTTGCTATATCTGCAAATGATAATTTCTTTTCAGTTCTAGGTTTTTTTCCTTGATACATTTTTTTTTCTAGTTTTATGTATGTTTCTTCAGGGCTATAGGTTACAGATTCCCAGTCAGCATTGGCTATTTGTTTTTGTGCTTGAGATGAAGATTGCATTTGTTTGCTTATAGTTTGATAGTGGGTGTTTGAATAAAAAATACTGCCATGATTACCAGCTTTTGGAGGATTTAGTTGTTTCATGTTTACAGAGCTAGTTGCTTGAATGATATTTGGTTTGGTGAGTGAGATGCTGATAAAAATTGTTAATATGATATTTTTGACATTTTTGTTTACAGAGAGGGCTCTTTTTGACATTTTTGTTTTAATGTTTATTGGTCTATGTAGCTGTATAGGTTTTTAAAGAGATTTTTTTTAGCTGGGGTATTAGTTTTTAGTTCTGTTTTTTTTGAGGCCATTTTTGAAAAGGAATTACTCTTGTTTTGTGGATACTTTTGTTTTTGTTCTATTTTTCTTGGGTTGGAATAATATTGTTTTGATTGGATAGGTGGGGTAATGTTAAGTTTTGCAGAAAATTTATTACTGACTTTCGTTAGTTCCGGTGTTATAACAGCACAATATCCGGCTGTTCCTTCGTAAGATTTATCATAAAAATAACCTGAGCTTACTTTATCATTGGCGTAGGTAACGTTAGTCATTGTTAAAATAAGTATTGTACTTATGATTAATTTCAATAATAATTTTTTGTATGGGACGTCCATTGTTTAATTTGAATATATTTTATGTGCCAACTTTTTTTATAATGGTGCTTTTCTTTTGTTTGTTTCAGTCAGTTGTTTTAGTTGCGGGACATGCTACTTTTTATGATTATAAAATAGATTTATCTAAACCGGATTCTACTGTGTTGTTATCTCATAAAGTGGGTGTTCAACATGTTTTTTCGGATTTATCGTTTCGTTTATTTGCTGTTGGTGGGTATCGTACTTATGATAAGTCTGGATATGGTGTTTTAAATGTTGGGTATGGACGCTATTGGGATATTCAAAATAATTATAAATTTATGGGCATGGTTTTATTTGAGCCAGCTTATGATTTTTCTTCATCTTTCTCATTTAAATCGATATTACAGGTGGGGCTTATGCAACGTCTTTCTTCTCGATTTAGTACTCAGCTTCTGCTTGGGGCTCCTTTTTTATCTATTAATCAAAAATCTTCCTTTATTGTTACGCTTGGATTAAACTATTTTTATGGATCAGGGATTGCTTACAGGGAATCATCTGATATGTTGAAAAATGTAAAAAAGAAATTTTTATGGTTTTTGTGGTTTAATGATTAATAAATATAAAGAGTCTATTATTCAATCGTATGAAGATACTGGAATTATTAATATTTCAGACGGTATTCATTACCCTCCGAAACAGTTGCTAGTTGATATTTTAGAATTAATTAAAGAAATTTTATTCCCGGGTTTTTTTGGTACACAAGCTTTAAAAGATTCTAATTTGGCTGTTTTGACCGAACAGCGGTTAGAACAATTGCAGGGGTATTTAATTCCTGAGATTTTTAAATGTTTATATTGGAACCCTGAGCAAGATTCTGCTGTTAAAAAAGATAAAGATGAGGCTAAACAACGTTCTGAGGCTATTGTTTTGGGCTTTTTTGGTAGTATTGCTTCTTTAAGAAAAGCGTTAAAAGATGATGCGAATGCTATTTATCAGGCTGATCCAGCTGCTAAAAGTTTGGTGGAAGTGATTTTATCTTATCCTGGTTTTCAGGCTGTTATGGTTTATCGGATTGCACATTATTTTTATCAACAAGATGTTCCGTTGATTCCTCGTATGTTATCTGAAATTGTACATTTGCAAACGGCTATTGATATTCACCCAGGTGCTACTATTGGAGACTCTTTTTGTATTGATCATGGTACGGGGATTGTTATTGGAGAGACGGCTGTTATCGGTAATAATGTTATGCTTTATCAAGGTGTTACGTTAGGCGCTTTTAGTACTAAGGATGTTGATCTTGCTGCTAAAAGACATCCTACGATTGAAGATGATGTGACGATTTATTCTATGAGTACTATTTTAGGTGGTGATACCGTGGTTGGTTCTCATTCTATTGTTGGTGGTAATGTATGGTTAACTCGATCTATTCCCGCACATAGTAAAATTTATTTATCAGAAGATTTTAATTCTACGTACCGATTGGTTACGAATGACTCAGCTGATGACAATTCTTGATGATATTATTGCTACAAAAAAGCAGTATGTTACTTATTTAAAGGCTAGTGATTATTTGAATTCTTTACAAGATCATTCTTTTCAGGCTATTTCATTTAAGCAAGCTCTTACAGTTAGTTCGTTATCGTTAATTGCAGAAGTAAAAAAAGCATCTCCTTCAAAGGGGCTTATTAATAAGAATTTTGATCCTGTATCATTAGCAAATACGTATGATCGTTTGGGAGCTGCTGCCTTATCTGTTTTAACGGATGAAATTTATTTTCAAGGTCATAATGATTATTTAATGGCTATTAAAAAAGATGTTGAACGTCCTATTTTACGAAAAGATTTTATGATTGATCCTATTCAAATTAAAGAATCGTCGTTAATTGGAGCCGATGCTGTTTTATTGATTGCTGCTATTTTATCTAATAATCAAGCTCAGGAGTTGATTGATTGTTCTCGAGAGTATGGTTTAGATGTTTTGTGTGAGGTTCATGACTCTGATGATTTAGTTAAAGTTTCTAGTTTAAAGGGGATTGATATTATTGGTATTAATAATCGAAATTTAAAAACGTTTGATGTTGATATGTCGACATCTTTATTACTTAAAAAACAGATTGATGAGCAGTTTGATTCTGTTATTTGTGTTGCAGAAAGTGGTTATGATGATGTTGATCAATTGGATTGTTTAAGAGAATCAGGATTTTCGGCTGTTTTGATAGGAGAAGGACTTGTCAAAAATCAATTTATGATTGAGTATTTTAATAATGAGGCTTAAATTTTGTGGGATTACTAATAAAGAAGATGCGCTTAATGCTGTTAATTTAGGTGTTGATGCTTTAGGATTTATTTTTTATTCTGAAAGTTCTCGTTCTGTTTCAGTTGAGCAGGTGCAAGAAATAATTTATTATTTGCCTCCTTTTGTTACAACTGTGGGTGTTTTTGTTAATCATGATATTGATGAGGTAAATTCAACTTTAGATGAATGTAAATTAGATATGGCTCAGCTTCATGGGCATGAATCACCAGAGTATTGTATGAAAATAAAGTCACGTATTATTAAAGCTATTCATGTTGCTGATATTTCTGATATTGAAAAGATTGGTGGGTATCAAGGCTTAGTTTCAGCGATTTTGTTAGATACGAAAACAGAGTCAGGTTATGGAGGGACAGGTCTTGCTTTTGATTGGGGATTAGCTTTGTCAGCCAAAGATTATGACTTACCTTTAATTTTGTCCGGGGGCTTAACGGTTGATAATCTTTCTAAGGCTTCTCAGTTGGTAAATCCGCATGCGATTGATGTTGCTAGTGGGATTGAAGCTTTTCCTGGTAAAAAAGATTATAATAAGATGAAAGAATTTGTTTCTGCTTTAAAATAATAGTTTATTTTTGAGTTTTTTATTGGATAATGCGAAATGTGTGAAAGTGAAAGCATATAAACCAAATACTAAAGATTCCACTTGCCAT
>CERB01025551.1_pt1 | contig 17129 bp, 26 predicted proteins | sample 356271 | NCBI WGS metagenome assembly CERB01 (sample SAMEA2621155, study PRJEB7988) | marine metagenome | isolation source: saline water (ENVO:00002010), including
TCTCAGAACAAATATTCCGGTAGTTCATCTTTGTGAAATACTGACTTTTGCATTAGGTCATCATAATACCCGATTTGCCCAATTAAAGACAAGAGTAATGGTAATTGGAGATTAATTACTTCATTTGCTGCCATTAAAATCTTCCAACCCGGTTTGGCCCATAGGTCTAAATCCAGAAGGTTCTATTTTCCCTACATCCTCGTTTTCATTGGTTTCAATTTCATTCAAATCTCTTTCTTTCATTTTCGGACGATAACTTTCTCTCTCATGTTTGACAAAGTCTGATGCTGAAATTATTTCCTCTCCGTTTTTTATACTGAAATTACCAATATTGGATAAATCTTGATGAGTTTTTCTTGGTAATTTCCTCCTCACTCTTTGAACAGTTCTATACATATTCTCTTCTTTTTTCTGAGCTGCTTTCCTCATATTTTCATCTCTAGTACCTTCCGCAATAAGGACCATGACTTCTCCTTCTCTGTGCCTCCCCGTTCTCCCTCTTCTCTGTATTGTCCTAATCTCACTCGCAACTGGCTCATAGAATATGACTAGATCGGCACTAGGGATGTCCAGTCCTTCTTCAGCGACAGAGGTTGCTACGAGAACATTATATTCACCTTCTCTGAATTTATCCAGGACTTCTATTTGTTCTCTTGGTTTAAGTCCTTTTTTGCCTGATCTTTCTGACTGTCCTATCATTTGTATTGATTTCACTCCCCTCAAGTCAACCAGTGCTTTTTCTAAAGATTCCACAGTGTTCCTAAATGATGCAAAAACGATAATTTTGCTATCAGGGTCTCTTCTCAAACGATGTCTCACTAATCTTCTTACGGTGCCAACTTTATTGTGTATTTCTTCCATATCAATTAACGCTTTTCTTAATTCTATAATTCTCCGATCTTTATGAAAATTCTGAATTGATTTACTGGGATTGTTTTTCAATTCTGCCGACGTTTCTAGAAATTCTCTTGCTGCTGTTATTCCTTGTGTCAGAAGATGATTAATTAGATGATTCAGAGTCATAGCAGTTGCTATGTTTGATACTGAAGAATATCCTCTGGCATCTCCTAATTTAATAGAATGTTGTGCCCTATTCATAGCTTCTTTCAGCCCTCCAAATGAGGGCGGCCCTGTTCTAACATATTTTCCAAGTCTTCTTTCCCTATTTACGATACTGTTAATCCATAATTCTAATGGAGTTACTAATGTTTTTATTTTTTCAGGAACATTGACTAGTATTTCTTGTATTTCTAAACCAGAAAGATAATCTCTCAACATTGGTTCATCTGCCTTTCTAATATGAATTCTTTTTATTTTTAATCTACTGCAAATTTCGTTGACAATCATTGAATTAGATCCTGGACTAGCAGTAGCTCCTAAAATAAGCCCATTTTTTGATGCTAAATTAAACATTTCTGCTGATTGAACCATTGCGTGTTTGCCGGTGGAGTGATGCGCCTCATCCAAAATTAATAATGAACATTCTTCTAATGATAAAATATCATTTAATACATCATTACGTACAACTTGGGGTGTTGCTACAATTATCTTCGAAGTTTTCCATAATTTCTCACGCTTTTTAGGAAGATTACTACCAGTAATTGAGATCGCCTCAACATTCTTGATAATTTTCTTCAGATCTTTTAGATGTTGATCAACTAGTGCACTAGTTGGCGCGATAAATAGTACCCATCCCTCGTTTCTATTCAATATTTCAGCAATCAACATCCAAGAAACTGCCGTTTTTCCAGCCGCTGTTGGTAGCACAAGTAACATGGATCCAGCAAGTGCTTCATCTACTGCTTCTAATTGATAAGCTCGACCTTCAACAGAGCCTTCAACTAACTCAGTATGTTGAACCACGTGTCTCATAGGTTACTGACCTCAAGGACAGGGTTCAAAATAGTTACACCGCTCGGCTTTTTCGTTATTCGCACTTTGAGTGTAATATTTCATTCCCGATTCTTTCATAAAGGGATGGTAGGTCGCAAGGCCGCTCACAACGTGAGGTACCAGACACTATAGGGCAATGCAAAAGCAACCCGCACACCAAAACCACATTCGTGTTTTTGGTTCGGTGTCACGGTATCTCCCTAGCGTTAAGAGCCCGGCAAAGTGCCGTACTGCGGCATGAAGTTGGTAATTTTAGAAGGAGGAAGCAAAAATGGCTGACCGTAGTAAACCCCGTCGTGGTAGCATGGGCTTTAGCCCTAGAAAAAGGGCAATTAGACCGTATGGTCGTATAACATCATGGCCGGAAACAGATGCATCAGAGATAAGAGTACAGGGATTTGCTGGTTGGAAGGCAGGAATGACACACGTATTGATTAGAGATAATAACCCTCATTCCACTTCTGCGGGACAGGAAGTTAGGAAAGCAGTTACAGTTGTTGAAGCACCTCCTATGAGCGTATTAGCAGTTAGAGGATACAGAATGACTCCATACGGAATGCAAACTTCCGGTGAGTTTTGGATTAATGCATCCGATGAAGGTCCACAGGGATTAATGCCTCGATTTGCTAACCAAACACGTGGTGAGCGTGACGCAGAAGAAGGTCGAAAACCGGAAAAGAGAGCTGGAAGAATTCCGGGAAGAAGTAATGGATCATCAGAAGCAGCTTTCGAGGCTTTAGTCAATTCTGATCTATGCGATGTTCGCCTTATTGTTGCAACTCAACCAGCTATGGTCAAGAGTGTAAATAGTAAGACTCCAGAAATTATGGAAGTAGGTTTAGTTGGTGGAGATAATAATGAAAAATTAATGTGGGCCAAAGAGCGCCTAGGTGGGACTATTACTGTATCAGATGTTTATGATATAGGTACTGAGATAGATGTTATTGGTGTAACTAAAGGTAAAGGATGGCAAGGTTCGATTAAAAGATGGGGAATCAAGCTCCTAAGTCACAAAAACAGTAAACGCCGAAGACAAGGTGGAAACATGGGTGATTTCGGTACAGGATACGTTAGGAAAACTATCCGTCAGGCGGGCCAGACAGGTTATCATCAGAGGACTGAAATGAATAAAAGAATTCTCAGGATATCCACACCTGATGAATCAGACATCACTCCAGAAGGTGGTTTCTTACACTACGGTGAAGTATCAAATGATTACATGATTATCGAAGGAAGTCTTCCTGGGCCTGCTAAGCGAATGTTAAGATTCAGAGACGCTATTAGGCCTAGATCTAGTAAACCAGATGTTGATTTGACTTATGTCAGTACTTCGTCAAAGCAGGGGGTCTGAATAGATGAAAGTAAAAACTTACAACTTACAGTCAAATGTTGAACAGGAAGAGTTAGATGCTGGTTTGTTAGCTGAATCTTATGTTGTAGAAACGACTGATGGTAAAGCAATGAATTTACCTTCATTCTTTGCATCTGAGATTCGTGAAGATTTAGTAAGATCAGCAGTTCATGCATCTCGTGCTAATCGCAGGCAACCATATGGTCACAATGAACATGATGGAAAGCGTGCACCTCAGCCAGGAATGAAACATTCAGTTGAATGGTGGGGTAAAGGCCGTGGTGTATCTAGAATTATGAGAAAAACAGGTCAAAGAACAGGTGCTCAGAATCCACACACTCGTGGAGGACGAAGAGCACACGGACCTAAAGTAGCTAAAGATTGGTCACAGAAATTAAACAGTAAGCAGAAAACTCTAGCTCGTAATTCTGCTATTGCAGCCACGGTAGACCCTGAGATGGTATCCTCTCGAGGTCATAATTTTGATGAAAATGTAAGATTCCCAATCATTATCGATTCTTATACTGAATCTCGTGAAGGCTCAGTTGAAAAATTCGATGTTGAATCTTTACCTTTACAGAACTCTACAAGAAAATTTGTTGCCATGATGGAAGGGCTTGGCCTTGGTGCTGATTTGATGAGAGCTAAATCTGGACGAACAATCCGCGCAGGTAAGGGTACGATGAGGGGTAGAAAATATCGTACACCTAAGAGTATTTTACTAGTAGTTGCAAATCGAGATGGTCTACACAAAGCAGCAAGAAATGTCCCAGGCGTTGACGTTGTAGCAGCTAAAGATTTGTGTGCAGAAGATCTTGCTCCGGGAGGAGATCTAGGTAGACTTACTGTTTGGACTAAATCAGCAATAGAGGCAATGGAGTGATAAATATGGTGAACCCTTATGATATAATTTTGATGCCTTGGATTACTGAGAAAACTCTAGAAGCACGTAGAGTTGCTGATTTAGAAAATAATTACAGAGAGAATAATAATCGAATTGAATTTATTGTTCGTCGAGAATCAACTAAGAAACAAATTCGTGATGCGGTTGAAATGTTACTAGATGTTAAAGTGGCCAAAGTAAATACGAAGATAACAATTACAGGTAAGCATGCAAGTATTAGACTTGCTGAAGGATATGATGCAGAGGAGGCCGCGCTTAAATTAGGCGCTTTCTGAGGTGATATTTATGGGTAAAAGAACAAGATCACAGCGTAGAGGCTCAAGTCCTAAGAATAAAGTTTCAAGCCACAAATTCCCTGCAATGAATAAGCTTCCAAGAGTTAGTGAGGAGATTGCAGAAGTAGTAGATCTGGTACATAGCCCAGTTCACACAACTCCTCTTGCCAAAATTAAGTTTGAAGATGGCAGAGTAGGTCATATGGCTGCTCCTGAGGGTATATCAATTGGACAAAACATTGCCTTCGGAGATAACGTTTCACTAAGGCCTGGCAATGTAACAACTCTTGATAAGATACCTGAAGGAACTCCAGTATGCAATGTTGAATTAAGGCCAGGAGATGGCGGTAAATTAGCACGTTCAGGCGGTAATTCTGCAATTCTAGAGACTAGAATGGATGACAAAGTTAGAGTTAGGCTGCCCAGCGGTCGTTTGAAAGAACTAAATGCAAAATGTCGAGCAACCATTGGTGTACTTTCAGGACACGGAAGAACTGAAAAACCATTGATGAAGGCAGGAGCAGCACATTACAGAGCAAAAGCTCGTGGTAAATTGTATCCAACAGTTAGTGGTGTTGCAATGAATCCAGTTGATCACCCTCATGGTGGTGGAAATCATCAAGCCGTTCACGGACCAAACTCAGTTAGTCGTAATGCCCCACCTGGTAAAAAGGTCGGAAATATTGCGCCTAGAAGGACTGGCCGTGGCCGTGTAAGAGCGAAAGATGAGGAGTTGTAATTATGGCAAGAAAATCCAAGAAAATGTTCCGTTCACCTAAATTAGCACGCCGACAAGCTAGAAAGCGTCGTTCTCAAATATCGGAACGTCGAAAGAAAGAGTTCTTGTGGAGGGGTTATACACTTGAAGAGTTAAAACAAATGCCTCTCTATCCTCCTGAAGACGATATGAGTGCTATTTGTATCGCAACTTTAATGCCTTCTCGTGCAAAGAGGTCATTATCTCGTGGTCTAAATCTTGATTGTGAAAAATTACTTGAAAAGATTAGAAAAAACACCTCAGGAAAAGTAATCAAAACACATTCTAGAAGAATGTATGTTTTACCTGAGATGGTAGGTACGACAATTGGAATCCATAATGGCAAGGATTTCGTTAATGTAGAAATTATTCCAGAAATGATAGGTCATGCTTTAGGTGAATTTGCAATGACAAGAAGTTCAGTAACTCACACCGGACCGGGTGTTGGTGCTACAAGATCTTCTACACACGTGGCATTGAAGTGAGGTGAAAATATGAGTAGAATAACAGGTAAATCACAATCCGGATACACGCAACTTCTTGAAGGCTCAAACTTAGTCTCAGCACGTGCAGTAAATGTTGATGTTCATCAAAAACATTGTCTTCATATTGCTAAGGCATTACGTGGAATGAATGCTGCCGATGCAATTTCATATTTAGAAGATGTAATTGCTGAAAAGAGAGCAATCCCTTACACTCGTCGTACACGTAGAGGTCGCGGTGGAAATACTATGGCAGGTCATCGAAAGGGTAAAATGGGTCCTGGAAAGTATCCTCGTAAGGCATCTAAAGTTTTCATCAAGTTGATAAATAGCGCTATGGATAATGCTCGTCAGAGGTATGATACAATAGAACCGGATGAAATGATCATAACTCATCTTGCATCGCACAGAGGGCAAATTCATCGTGGATGGAGACCTCGTGCTCAAGGCCGTGCAACTCCTGAAAATCATTATCAAGTAAATATCGAAATATTCTTGGAACATTTCGGCGAAGAAGAGGAAGAGGATGAATTCTGAGGTGTAAAAATGAAGCAAAATACAATTAGAACTTTCATTAATCGTAATGTAGAACGTCAGCTAGTCCGTGAATATCTACTCAAAGAGACAGAACGTGCAGGTTTTGGAGGACTTGATTTTAATAGAACTCCTGAAGGAACCAAAGTAACTCTCCATGCTGAACAAGTTGGCCGTGTAATAGGCCGTAGAGGTAAAGTAATTCATGAACTGCAACGTAGATTGCAAGAAGATTTTAATTTAGAGAATCCTCACCTTGAAGTAACTGAAATAGAAGAACAACGTTTGAATGCTCAAGTAATGGCTAGCCGACTTGCTAGTTCATTAGAAAGAGGTTGGTTCTTCCGTAGAGCTGGTCATAGCACTGCACAGAACATCATGGATGCGGGTGCAAGAGGATGTTTAGTTATTATTTCTGGAAAGATTACAGGTGCAAGGCACAGGGTTGAAAAATTCCAGAAAGGGCATATCAAGTTCTGTGGAGAGACTGCATTAGATTTCATGGATACAGGTTTCTCAGTTTGTGTAAAGAAATTGGGAACAATAGGTTGTACTGTAAGAATAATGCGTAAAGGTGTCCAACTTCCTCACGAAATTAATATTCACGAGCGTCACGAAGTAGGACTTGATCCAATTGCTGAAGTTTCGATGATTGAAGCACCTTCTGAAGATTCAAATGAGTCTGAAGCAGAAGAAGTAGTTGACTCAGTATTGCAAAAGATGGCGGACATAGAAACTACAGATGTAAAGGAGGAAGAGTGAATGACGCATCTTTCATCTAGAGAAATTGATGGCATGAATGTCGAGCAAAGACAGCGCAGATTAGAGGAACTTCGTGAAGAAATGCTTCAACTACGTGCTCAGCAAGCACTGGGTGGTTCAATGTCTGATTCAGGATCATATAAAGCAACAAGACGTAGCATTGCTCGTTTGTTAACAAAAATGAATGAGGATTCGCAGGAGTAGGAATAAATGGCAGGTATATGCAATCTATGTGGTTTGCCGGATGAGTTATGTATATGTCAAGAAATAGCAAAGGAACAACAAAAAGCAATAATTTCAGTAGTTAGAAGGAGGTATGGGAAAATGGTTACAATCGTTGAAGGAATTGATGATATAGCTATTGATATCAATAAACTTGCTAAGATTCTGAAAGGCGCTTGTGCAGCGGGCGGTACTGTAAAGGATCGTACCATTGAATTGCAAGGAGAACATAAGAAAAGGGCTGCTAAAGTTCTTGAACAAAATGGATATCAAGTGGAGGTGCGATAATGTCTGATTCAATTCATATGCCTTTCCTAGCAAGAAATATCCTTGTAACGGAATCTACTGACCCTACTTTGGTAGGAATTAGTGGGCAGGTTCTTGAAGAAACTCGCCGCACCATCGTCGTACAAACATCTAATGGAAAGAAAATTCTAGCCAAAGATGTAATTAATTTCACACTCGATTTAGAAGATAAGGTCATTGAAGGTTTTACGGTAACTCAAAGGCCAGAAGATCGAATAAACCGTAAATACAGGAGGAACTAAAATGCGTGATATTGGAGTAGATGTAAAGACGCCGGAAGGCGAGTGGGATGGAGATGATAATTGCCCATTTAATGGTAGCCTGAGGGTCCGTGGACAAATTATTGAAGGCACAGTATACTCAAATAATATGTCAGGATCAATAGTTGTTGAGAGAGAAATGACTCGTTACATGAAGAAATATGAGAGATATGAAAAGCGTACAAGAAGATATCCTGCACATCTACCATCATGTATAGGAGATGTTAATCCTGGAGATTTTGTAAGAATTATGGAATGTAGGCCATTATCAAAAACGGTAAAGTTCTGTGTAATCGAGAAAGGTGATTAGAAATGAAGGGTATTTCAAGTAAAGTAACTAAGGCTCTGCCTACACAAGCTAAATTAGATTGTGCAGATAATACTGGAGCAAAAGTTGTTCAACTAATTAATGTCCTAAAGAAAGGAGGAGTTGCTGGCAGATATCCTGCAGCAGGTGTTGGAGACATGATTCGTGTAACCGTCCGAAGAGGAACTCCCGAAACAAGAAGGCAAATATTCACTGCAGTAATTATTCGTCAATCCAGGCCATTCCGTAGAGTAGATGGAACATGGGCTAGATTTGAGGATAATGCTTGTGTTTTAACTAATGAACGTGGAGATGTTCAGGGATCTGACATCAAAGGTCCAGTTAGTAGAGAGGCTGCTGAGAGGTGGCCGCGAATAGCTGCTACAGCAAAACAAATTGTATGAGGTGTAATGAATGACAACAAAGAATCCTGGAAAAAATCGTCTTTCTCAAAGTAAGGCTCCAATCCACGTTAAGCGTAAGCGTATGAGGGCTCGTTTGATTACAAATGATCCAAACCTTCAGAATATTCGAACTGTTACAGTACGTGTAGGTGATGAGGTAGAAGTCTTAAGAGGAGATTTTGGAAACCCCAATAGTACAAAATCAGACTCTAAAGGTAAGAGGTTAGGTCAATCTAGAGGACGCGCTGGACTGAAATCCAAAGTAAACAGGGTTGATACTTCAAGCGGGCGTATATTTGTAGATGGACTTACAATTACTACTGCTGACGGTAAAGAAGAGGCGATCCCTATTCATCCTTCAAATCTAGTTGTTACAGCCTTATATGAGGGTGACCCTGTAAGAATTAAGCAATTAATTGAAAGAGGAGGTGTGCAAGAATGAGTAGTAGCCATATTAAGCGCTTAATGATGCCAAGAAGTTGGCCATTGCCAAGAAAAACAACCATTTGGGTGCAAAAACCAGATCCTTGTGGTCATAGTATTGAGAACTGTATGCCTATGGGAGTTATTCTACGTGATGTTATTGGTGTAGCTCATAATCGTAGAGAAGCAAAGAAAATTCTTCATTCTAGAAAGATTATGGTGGATGGTAGAATTGAAACAGCTCTTGGCCGAGGAGTTGGTTTGATGGATGTCTTAACCGTTGGAGATAATAATTATCGTTGCGTACTAGACACAAATGGTAAACTAAGATATAGGCCAATTAATGCTAAAGAATCATCATCCAAGATTTGCCGTGTTATGGGTAAAACTACAATTTCTGGCGGTAAAACCCAATTGCATCTTCACGATGGAAGAAATATTCTTTTCGATTCAAATCCAGAATATAAATCAGGAGATAGTGTTGTAATTTCACTGCCTGAACAAGAAATCATATCTCATCATAAGTTCGAAGAAGGTGCGCTTGCATACTTAACTGGTGGTTCTCACATCGGAGAGACAGCAACAGTCAGATCTAAAGAAATTAAACGTTCATCAAAAGACAATGAAGTTACTTTTGACGACTTTGGAACTATAGCTGATTATGTGTTCATTATTGCTGATAAAAAAGCTATACCTCTGGAGGTGAATGAATGAGCGAATCAAGTACAATGAATAAACCGAGAATAACCAAAGTTACGGTTAACATCGGAGTAGGTGAGGGCGGACAGAGACTTCAGATGGCTGAACAAGTTCTAGAATTAATCACAGGACAAAAACCAGTTAGGACTCTTTCTACAAGTACCAACAGAGATCTAGGAACCCGTGTTGGCGGGCCAATAGGTTGTAAGGTTACTATGAGAGACTCTGAGAAGGTAGCATCTTTCCTTAAAGACGCATTTTGGGTACGTCAAAACACCCTTCCAGGATATAATTTTGATCAGTCAGGAAATCTTTCATTTGGAATTTCAGATTATACTGATTTCCCAGACCAGAAATATGATCCAGATATTGGTATATTCGGAATGGATGTAAATATCGTATTAGAGCGTCCTGGACACCGAGTTTCTCGTCGTCGTCGTCGTAATAGAAAAGTTGCTAGAAATCATCGAGTAATTCGTGATGAATGCAAGCAGTGGTTTGTAGATAATTTTGGAATTATTATAGTGGAGGAGTGAAGCATGGCAAGAGATCATGGAGAAGAGATTGGAAGAACAGTTGGCTGTAGAAGGTGTGGCCGTCGTCGAGGTATGATTCGTCGACACGGACTTAGATTGTGCCGTCAATGCTTCAGAGATGTAGCTACTAGTATAGGATTTAAGAAAAATAGTTGAGGTGAGAAGAAGATGCAATTTGACCCATTAAATGACGCATTTACCCGTATTTTCAATGCGGAGAACGCAGGTCACTATGAAGTGACAGTAAGGCCAGCAAGTAAATTATTAGGAAGTATGCTATCAATAATGCAGAAATCTGGATATGTAGGAGAATATGAGGCATTAGATGATGGCCGAGGAGGAGGTTACAGGATTGAATTAGTCGGTGCTATTAATCGGTGTGGAATTATCAAACCTAGATACTCCGTTCAGAGATCTGAATATGAAAAGTGGGAATCTAGATATTTGCCTGCTCAAGACTTCGGACTTCTAATAATGTCCACTAATCAAGGTGTAATGAACCATTATGAAGCAAAGAAGGAGAGAATAGGTGGGCGTTTGCTCGCATATATATTCTAGGGGGAAAAATTATGGTAAAATTAGATAAAATAGCACATCACATTGCATTACCAGATGGTGTTAGCGCATCATTGAATGGTGATAATGTGACTATTGCCAAAGAAGGTACCTCTGTATCGCGGGAGTTCCGTCACCCTAGACTGGATGTCAAACAAGTCGATGGAGGTTTAGAAGTATTTTGTGATCTTCCAAGACGTTCTGAAAGAGCTTTAGCCGGAACATGGAATGCTCATTTGAACAATATGGTAAAAGGAGTCGATATCGGTTTCGAATATCGGCTTCAGGCAGTATATTCTCACTTCCCAATGACTATCAAAGTTCAAGGGAACAAATTAACCGTAAACAATCTATTCGGAGAAAAGGTCCCTCGTGTAGCAAAACTACCATGGACTCCTGCAGAAGTTGAAGTTAGAGTTGAAAATAAAACTGATATTATAGTCAAAGGATCAGATAGAGAAAAAGTAGGTCAAACCGCAGCAAATATCGAGAGATGCTGTGTTGTGAAAAAGAGAGACAGGCGTGTATTCCAAGATGGTATATACATAGTTTCGAAGGGAGCATAAGGAGGTAATAGTATGGAATACGAAAACATGACTGTTGCGCAATTGAAGGAATTACTAAGGGAAGCAAATCTACCCGTTTCAGGCAATAAAAGCGTATTAATAGAAAGACTTAGCGAAAACAACACTCCTGTAGAATCCTCTGTAGAGAATTCTGTTGAAGATGAAGTAGAAGATTTCGAAGACACATTCGATGAAGAAGATGACTTCTTTGATGAAGAAGATTGGGACGATATTCATACAGCCCGCCAAAAACCAGTACTTGACGAAGAAACAAAAGCAAATCTGGCAATCAGAGCGGCTCAAATGAAAAAACAACCTAAGTTCCGCCGTCAAGAATGGTACAGATATTATCGTCTTTCAAGAACTGGTTGGAGAAAACCAAAAGGTATGCAATCTAAACAGAGATTGAATATGAAATATCGTACTCCAATGGCAAGAGTTGGATATCGCAAAATATCTGCTGTTAGGGGACTTCACTCATCAGGTTTCGAGGATGTGCTTGTAAATCAGCCAAGTGATTTAGATGGTCTTGATCCTGAGCGTCAAGCAATCCGTGTAGGTGCAAGTGTGGGTAATAGAAAGAGAGCTATGATTCATGATCGTGCTGATGATTTAGGTCTACGTGTTCTTAATCGTCGTAAAATAACTAGGAAAGGTGATATTCAATGATTATTTCTAATCAGAAGAGGATGGCTGCACAGATACTTTCGAAGAAGGAAGGAAGAGAAGTAGGAGTACATCGTGTCTGGATTAACCCGGATTATCTTGATGAAGTTAGTACGGCAGTTCAAAAAGCAGATATCCGCCAATTAATTGATGAGGGATTAATCAAAGCTAGACCGATTAAGGGAACTAGTCGCGGAAGAGCAAGAAATGTTGCTGCTCAAAAAGCAAAAGGTCGCCGAAAAGGTCCAGGTTCTAGGAAGGGTACAAGGAACTCTAGAGATCCAAAGAAAAATCGCTGGATGCGTTTAATCCGCGCTCAACGTAGAGTTCTGAAAGATATGAGGGCTGAAGAAACTTTGACACCTAGTGAATACAGATATTACTATCGAAAAGCAAAGGGAGGCTCATACCGTTCCGTTGCACATATGCGTACCAACATGGGTTTAGATGGTATAAAAATTGGAGGCGATGAATAATGGCACAGGGTAAGAATCAGAGATTAAGGTTCAAGAGACGTCGAGAAGGAGAGACCGATTATAGAAGGAGAATGAAACTTCTTAGAGGAGAAACTCCAAGGGCGGTAGTAAGAGTATCAAATACTCAAACTACATGCCAATTAGTCGAATTTAATCCCGAGGGAGATATAGTTCTAGCATCAGTAAATGGTAAAACCTTAGTTGATAAGTACTCATGGCCAAATGATGCTTCAAGAAAATCAGTACCCGCAAGTTATCTTGCAGGGTACGCTCTAGCAAAGAATGCTATTTCCTCTGGTCATGATAGTGCTATACTTGATATCGGATTATCTGCATCATCAAAAGGTAGTAGAGTATTTGCCGCATTGAGAGGAATGGTCGATGCAGGATTAGAAATTCCTCATGGAGATGAAGTATTACCTGATGATGATCGAATTAATGGAATGCATATTGATGATTCCATGGGTGATAAAGTTAAGAAATCAATTAAAGCAATAGAGGGGGCATAGATATGAGTGATGAAGAAAATAATGAGCCTATCCAATTAGCTCCAGGTCTAGCTGCAGCATTAGCACCACCATCCGAATCTAATGACACTAGAGGCCGTAGAGGGCCAGATCCACTTGCTGGATTAAGGAGTTGGGTTCCTCGTACAAGATTAGGTCACATGGTTATGAATGGCGAAGTTACTACTTACGAACAAGCTGTAGATTCAGGCTTCCCAATTAGAGAAGTAGAGATAGTTGATGCTTTACTTCCTGATTTGACAGATGATGTTCTTGGAGTAAACATGATTCAAAGAATGACTGACTCAGGACGTCGTGTAAGATTCAATGTGTTATGTGTTGTTGGAAACGGTGATGGATATGTCGGTCTTTCAGTATGTAAAGGAAAGGAAGTTTCCAGTGCAATTCGCAAGGCTATTGATAAGGCTAAATTAAATCTAATTCCTGTCATGAGAGGCAATGGTTCATGGGAATCATCCGAAGGACCGGGTAATTCAGTTCCATTCAAAGTAACAGGTCGTTCAGGTTCAACAAGAATTACTCTTATGCCTGCTCCTGCTGGTAAGGGACTTGTTATTGGTGACTACGGTAGAAGAGTACTTACATTAGCAGGTATTACTGATGTTTGGGCTCGTTCCGCAGGACAAACACGTACTACCATTAACTTTGCAAGAGCTACTTTCAATGCTCTCGTAGAGTTGAACAGAACTAAAATTACAGATGGTGACCGCGAGAGGTTAAACATTACTAAAGGGAGGAAAATGCAATGACTTATCTTGTAATTAGAGCTAGAAGTGATCGAGGCGTCACAAAGAAAATCAAAGATACTATGATGATGCTTAATTTAACACGCGTCAATCATGCCACACTGGTGCCTGAAAATGTCACTTATCTTGGAATGTTAAAGAAATCTAAGGATTATATTACTTGGGGGGAGGTAGACGCAGAGACTATTGAGACATTACTCAAAGAAAGAGGTAGAATGGTCGGCGATAAACCTGTTGACGATGCTACAATAAAAGCATCTAGTAAGTACAAAACAGTAGCTGCTTTCTCTAAGGCAATGGCTGCTGGAGAAGCAACTATGAAAGATGTTGAAGGATTAAAGCCGATTTTTAGATTACACCCTCCACGCGGAAGCAAGGGATGGGGCGGCATCAAAAGATCATACACAGTTGGTGGGGCTTTAGGATTCAGAGGTGAAGCGATTTCTGATCTTGCAGGGAGAATGCTCTGAGGTGAATAAATATGGTATCTAGAACAAATAAATTCCGTGGTCGCTCACGCTATCATGGTCGTGGAAAGAAATCCGGTCGAGGCGCAGGTAAGCGAGGAGGTCGTGGTAATGCTGGAATTAACAAACATCGTGTTATGACTCGAATTAAGTATATGCCTGGTCATTGGGGAATGCACGGATTCAATAGAGATCCAAGTTTGAGAGTTGTAAATGTGTCCATTAATCTTCAACAGGTCGAAGAAATGGCAGATGGAGATAGTATTAACTTGACAGATCTTGGTTTCGATAAATTACTAGGTAAAGGTAAGATAAACAAGGCACTCAGTATTACAGTTAATGAAGCAAGTTCTCTTGCTATTAAGAAAGTTGAAGCAGCGGGCGGTTCAGTTAATCTTGCTGATGACGATGATGAATGGGAAGAAGAATAATCTTAGAATCAAGAGGTGAATCTAATGGTAGACAGAAAACCTAATGTTATTGGAACTGCAATAATGGGTGCAATATATTGGGGTATGTTGTTTTACTGGCTTCGCGATGATTTGTTGGATGGAGCGCCAGATGAACAAATGAGAGCACTTCGAATGTTCTTAGTTTCTATACCATATGTTGCATACATCATGTGGTGTGCAATGACTGATTTACCTGATAATATCAAAGATATTCCATATATAGGACGTATGTTCAAACCTGGTATATGGTTAATTTCTGTAATAGGCCTTGCATATTGGGGCTGGGTAGATAAGGCGGCTGTAGGATTCCTATTGGTGGGTGTAGCACTTCTTGGTGTTGCTATTGCTATGGCTTTAGTTTGCCTTTTGTATTCGGGTTCAGAAAGCAGTCGTTTGTACGGCCTCAGTAGATTCGTAGATGTTTATCCCAGTATCACAAAACCAGAAGGTCACGTACGTTTTAATCAGAAATTATGGACAACAACCCTTGTCTTAATCATTTATTTTATGATGACTAATGTAATGATTTACGGTCTTTCAGATTCAACATTAGACATATTTTCTTCCTTCAGAGCAATTATGGCTGGTGCCTCTGGTTCAATAATGCACTTAGGAATTGGACCCATCGTTACTGGTTCAATTATTATGCAACTTTTCGCAGGAGCAAAAATCATACAGCTTGATTTACAAAACTCTAGTGATAAGCAGTTGTATCAGGGTATCCAAAAATTATTGGTTCTGATTATGATACCTATTGAGTCCATACCTCAAGTTTATGGGTTCTTAGATCCTTCAGAGTCATTAATTCTAGACTTTGGAATTGGTTGGGCTAACACGATAATTGTGGCTCAATTATTCATGGGTTCATATCTTGTATTCTTACTTGATGAGTTAGTCAGTAAGTGGGGTATTGGTAGTGGTATTTCTTTGTTCATTGCTGCCGGTGTTGCTCAATCAACTTTCGTAGGGACATTGTCCCCATTGCCGGTAACTGCCGGTTCTCCTTTGTCTTTCCAAAACCCTCCATCAGGAACATTGCCTATGATTTTCTATACCTTAAGAACGGCTACGAATTCTCAATTAGTTTCAGAAAATGGGTTCGAATTAATTTTATTGAATCATGCAAATCCTATAGCGGCACTGGTTTCTTCAATCATAGTTTTCTTGGTAGTTGCTTATGCTGAATCAAGTAAGTTAGAATTGCCATTAACTCATGGCAAGGTTCGCGGTCATCGTGGGCAGTATCCAATACGTCTTGTTTATGCAAGTAACATTCCAGTAATTCTAATGGCAGCTTTGTTAGCTAATATCAATATGTTCACATTATTATTCTGGAGTCATCCTGTGTTGTCCACAGTTCCTATTCTTGGACGTAATGGCGCTTGGAGTAGAGCACACTGGTTTGGTTCATACGAAGTTGGTGCAACTACTCCTTCTGATGGTTTCGCTTGGTATTCTTCTATGGTTAACGGAGTTGGAGATTGGTTCTTGCCATTATTGAATCAGACTGGAGATGCATATGGTCATAGTTTGGGGCAACTCATGGTACACGTAGTAGTGTATGTTTTCGTAATGACTGCTGGTTCTACAGTATTCGCTAAGTTCTGGATTGAAACAACAAATATGGGTGCTAAAGATGTTGCCAAACAGATTGAAAGAACTGGGATGCAGATACCTGGATTTAGAAAGAATCCTGTTGTATTGGAGCGTATCTTAGAAAGATATATTCCTCCAGTGACTCTTTTCTCAGGTGCATTCGTAGGTTTACTAGCTGCGGGGGCAGATCTTCTAGGTACTGTAGGTAATGCTACAGGGACTGGTTTGCTACTAGCTGTGGGTATTATTCTAAGAACTTATGAGCAGATACAGAAAGAACAAGCCATGGAAATGCACCCTGTTCTTAGAGAGTTCTTTGGTGCAGATTGAGGAAAAAATCTGTATCATTTCTGAAGATTTTTTATCATATTTAGGTATATTTTTATTTTATTTTTCAAACTCTAATACAATTGTATAATCGATGTACTGCGTCCCAATACCTTTACTTGTTAGTAAGGCATATTGAAATACCCCTTGCCGGTCGGCGACTTGCTACGTTTGGCTGGCGTTGGAGATTGAGCACTTAGTGCGATGAGGTCTTCTATCAGGTCAGGCGTGTGCCGAGGAAGTGCGGCCATGAACCTAGTTCATGGTTATGGAGGTTAACCACAATAACGACTTGACCCCGATAATAGGGGTGCAAGTAAGCAGATATTTCACATTCAAATAAGGAAATGTGTTTCTGCGCCAATTCAATAACAAAGTGACAGCAAATTGCAACCACAAGACTTCGATAGGATACTGTGATTTCACAAGAAATCCGGTTGATCCTGCCGGAGGCTACCGCTATTGGAGTTCGATTAAGCCATGCGAGTCGAGAGAAATTAGATTCTCGGCGTACCGCTCAGTAACACGTGGGTAACCTGCCCTATGCTGGATAATAACCTCGGGAAACTGAGAATAATGATCCATAGTTCACTACGCCTGGAACGGTGAGTGGATGAAAGCTCCGGCGGCATAGGA
>CERB01137443.1_pt1 | contig 17121 bp, 9 predicted proteins | sample 356271 | NCBI WGS metagenome assembly CERB01 (sample SAMEA2621155, study PRJEB7988) | marine metagenome | isolation source: saline water (ENVO:00002010), including
GAGAATTAATGCTATCACTGGTGAAGAAACATTCATTGATCAAGCAAAACTTACAGATGATGGTGACGAGGATGATACAATTGGAGGTCTAGTTACCACCTTTGACACCCCTGTAACATTCAACCAGAATATTACAATTATTGGTGGAGAAGGAGAACTAGTTAATACATTTGAATCTCCTGTTGTTATCTCTGTACAAGATGGTGACTTCACACAGCAGAAGGATTCCTTAATCATACGTTCAAATGTAGATAGTACAGAAAATGATCTTGGTCAAATTGAGCAAGACGAAGGTTTAGATAGAACTGCATTCTCTCCACCAACTGAAGGTGATATTAGAATCAGTAAGAATACTATCAGATCTGCTGTATTTGGATTCAATGCTAGAGGTAAAGGACAATCTTATAAGTTCCAGACACATACAGTTAGTGGTGTAGCTTCTAACATTACACCTAATCAAACTGCATTGATTGCTCAAGGTGGAACTAGTATTGGTGCAGAACAAACTATCAATTATGGTGGAGTTCTTCCAGTACCAGGTGACGTTCTCTTTAAGGGATCTGAAGTTGGTAAGAATGGATCAATTGCATGGGTACTTGCAAACTACTTTGAATTTATATCTAATGACGATATCTTTACGATTGAGTTTGATGGTACTAACGTTGTTAAACTTTCATTCAAAAACATTAATACTGGTATTATTAAATCTAACAGTGAGGTTGGTATTACATCTGGATCACAGATTAGAATTAAGAACTTCTACTTTGATCCTAGAATTAATTTAACTTGGACAGTATATGCTGCTAAACCTGGTGATCCATTCTCACCAACAAATAACTACGTTCACTTCCAAGTTATTGATCAAATTCCACAGGTGCTTGAAGCATGGGCGGATATTCTTACCAATACTCCTGCTGGCGAACCTAATCCTACTATTGAATTCTCTAATGCTAACTTCAAGGAAGTTGGTGTTCTAGGTGCTGAGGCATTAAGAACTGAGACTGAAACGATTGGTGAATACAAGTTAGGTATTAACACAATTGTTAGATCTTCACATGATGCATATAAGAATGCATTTGTAGAACCTACAAACACTGATCCAAAAGCAAACTTAGATGTTGTTGGTAACGTATACATCAGTGGACGTAGAACAACAGATTACCTAACACATACACAATATGCTTCACGTACTAAGGCAAGAATTAATGATGCATTAGTTGTTGGTGGAGATAGTGAGACTATTACAGATTACGCTACATTACGTGTTTCTACTGAGACTGCAGTAATTACTGAAGCTACTCGTGGAGATAATGAAGGTAAGGTTGGTGTTAATGTAACTGATGCTGAATTAGATAGAGCATTAGTTGTTAAGGGTGATGCAAGATTCACTGAAGATGTTAGATTTGAGCGTGACATTGAAGTCAATGGTGATGGAACCACAGCTGAAATCAGAACTTCTGAGACATCTGGAACATTCAATGCTGTAAGTGATAACACATTTATAGGAACACTTAATATTGGTGACTTTGCTTCAACGATTACAATAGGTAATCAGAGAACTGAAGTTGCTACATTAAATGTAGTTGATGCTGTTACTGGTGATCAATTCATTAATATTGGTCGCAACAGTTATCATAGTAATATTAATCTAGGTACCACACCAAATACACCAATCACCAATATTTCTAAAGTAGAAATCGGTGGTGCATATGGTAATAATGAAACATTATCATATACTCAGATAAGAACTAAGTCATTTAAAATTGCTGGTGATGTACAACTTGGTACTTCCAGAGAACTAGAAGACACAGTAAATCTAACAACAACTGCTGGAACTGTTAACTTCTTTGGTGGTAGTAGTAATACTAATACACTTAATTTTGCTACTAATGCTTCTGACATTACAATTGCTGGTCAAGGTGGAACAACTAGAGTTAGAAACAGTCTAGTTGTTGATGCATCTGCAAGATTTAACTCTAGTGTTAAATTATGTGGTGGATTTGCATCATTCTCCTTTACTGCAGACAGAGCAAGATCTGGTTCTGAGAAAATTAATCATGCTACTGGTATCTTAGGTAACAACCTATTCAATAATAATGTTGATATTGTTACTGTTGATAGAGTAGCAACAAGTTCATCTAAGTATTGTACTGTTGACACAGCTGGTACTGGAAACTGGGGTGGTATTCAATATCAAGATGCTATCACTAATATTGGTGGTAACCCACAGATTGAACCTCAGGAACTTGGTCAATTAACAGGTAATCAGATTTATCTACCATTAGGTCAATCTCCAGTTGATGAAAATGGTGATCCATGGTTTAAAGAAAATGATTATATTATAGTTGACTCACCTGAAGGTGTTGGTGAAAATTATACTACACTTGCAATGGCTTCTGAGACATTAGGTGCCATTACTTCAGGTGGTACCTTCCTTGGTGTTGTTGGTAATGTATCAATCAAAGAATCTAATGCTTCTCCTGTTGGTTCATCTGGTGGATTTAATACAGGACAGAATTATATTTGGTTCTCTGAAAGTGGAGCTGGTAGTAGTTCATCTGGATCTGAAAGATCAGTTGCATTCTCTCCTGTAGATGGATCTAATCTTGGTGGTGCTGGTCCTATTTCTAGATTTGAAATAGATGCTATTGTAGGTAATAACAATAACGGTGGTGAATATCCAGATGTTACTGATCCTGCAAGTGCAGAACATTTAGAATTACGTTATAGTTTAGATGCTTATAACGTTGGTATTGCATCTGCTACATGGGTAGTGATTGGACAAATAATTCCAATCCTAGATTCAAGTCATAATGGTGTTGTAGAGAAGTGGACATTAGATGTTCCAGTTGCTGCACAACAGGCAAATGTAACCTTCCAGTTATATCAACCAAGTAACACTGGTGTAGATAACTATGGTATTACAAATGTAAGATACTTTGCTGCATCTAACTCTGGTGGTTTAACTCACGTTGAATTCTTAAGAGTTATATCTACTCCAAGAATATCAACTGCTCCATTTTATATCATTGCTGAGAGAGAACCATTTGGTACTTTCACAGGTGTAAGAAATGATCATCCTGATGGAACAGCAATCTATAAGTGTAACGTACAGTTTGATGCTACATGGACTACTGATGTAATTGATGATGTTGGTAATACAGAGAATGTGTACCTTGCAGAATTTGGAGGAGAAATTGCTACTAACGATTATGTTATCATTAGTAGAGCTGCTAGTGCTCCAGATGTTGAACCACTTGTATATGATATTGGTGAGGTATTCCAAGTTAAGACTACACTTTCACAAACAATTAAGAGCTTAGTTGTTTCTAGTGGATGTGATGGTGGTGCTGCTAATGATGTATTCACAATTAATTCTGTAAATGGTGACACATATATTGGTGGTGATCTAGTCATCAATAATAACGTTGATATATCTGGTGGTTGTGGAAGCATTGATAGAGGAACATTTACAGGTAATCTTGAACTTAATGCTGGTGAAGAATTTACATTCTATATCACTAATATTAGTTCTGTTGACATTGCTAAGTTAAGTGTTAATGATATTCTTACATTTGAATCTAACTTTGGTAGTGCATTATTACTTCCTGATACTAGAATTACAGAGATTGATTCAGATAAGATTAAGGTTTCTAGAAACATTCTTAGCACTCAGAACTTAACTAATGTTGTATTCAGAGCAGAAGTTAATGAAGAGTTTACCATTAAGAATGGTAATGATCAGAATACTCTTTACTTTGATACATGTGCTGCTACCATGGAAATTGGTAATCAGTATAGAAGACTTGATATTAGTAGGGTACTTCCAAATACAGAAGCTACTGCTACATCATATGCAAGATATGAAGGTAATGAGAATAATATTAGAATCTACTCTTACTGGGAAGATCCTCTATCAATACAGGGTAACGGACCTAATACTAGTTTATCAGCTAATGCAGCAACAGGTGCTGTACCAGGGTCAGTTTACTTACAGGTTGATTCACTTGGTGAAGGTACTGGAGCATTTGAGGTTGATGATTTAGTTAGAGTTAATACAGCATCAGGTGGTACTGGTGTATGGGAGATAATGAAGATTGCTGCAGTTGATGTAGCAGGTAAGGTTCTAAGATGTCTTCCTGGACAAGAAGGAACTGCTGCTAATGATATTGCTAACTATGTTCAAGCAACTACTAATGTAGTAAGGATACTTAAGCATGGTAAGTCTGCAAATCTTGTAGATATTGATTTACGTCAACGTTCTGGTGTAGATTATCTCTCTGCTATCATTGATAATGGTATTATTGTACAAACTAAACTAGATTACACTAACTGGTTACGTGTTTATGATAAGACCACAGAAAATAGTGAATACTTCTTAGTTAATTTCGCACTCTTTGGTACTGTTCATACAGCTACCATGAACGAATTGGGTCAAGATGGAACTATACCATTTAGAAGAGGTAACTTAACTCTTAATGGTGAACTCACATCATATGGTGGTGGAGTTAACATCTTAGATTCTGTAGGACAGACAAGTATCGTTAAGGTAATTAATGATGATGGTCATGCTGATCACTCTGGTTCTATCTACTTTGATGCTGGTGTAATTGGTAGAGGTGATATTAAACTTTACTCATCATTCGGTCCTGAAGAAGTTCTAACACTTGGAAACCAAGTTACATTTGCTGTTGATGTTTATGGTGATGCAGAGATAAGTAATTCTCTTACAATTAGAGGAACTGCTTCTGAATCACCAGCTAAGAGTCCACAGTTTAACCTAACTAATCTTGGTATTAATGGTGCAAATACATTTACAATTAATAGAGATCAATCTATTGATGCATTTGGATTAACTAACTTCTATACTAAGACTGGTGGTAGACACTCACGTTACATTTCTACTGGATCTGATGTCACTGATCTAAATCTAAAAGCAAATGTAACATACTTTGTTAACGTAACAGATCAAAGTAACTTAATTGTTTACTTACCTGAGACACCAACTACAGGTGATGAAGTTAGAATTGTTGAAGTTGGTGGAAATCTTGGTTATGATACAATGTTGATTGTTAGAGCATTGACTCCAAATACTAGAGTACAAGGAGATGCAACTGGAACTACAATAGGATTGAGTGGTACTACACCATACAATTCAGGTGAACTTGTAGTACAGACAGCGAACGCTGGATTCACATTGGTATACCTAGGAGGAACGGATTCACAAGGCACCATCGTTTCTTCCTCTGTACAAGGATGGTGGCTAAGAGAGGTCTAACACATGGCATTCTATAACAGAATCAAATCAGGGAAACTCGCTCCAATAGGCACTATAATGCCTTGGGGCGGTAGTTCTCAAATAGGACAAACTTTGGATAATATACCAACAGGTTGGATTATATGTAGTATGACTAATGCTGTTCTTAATGCTGCAGATTATCCGTTGCTTGCTGCTACATTTGGTAATGAATACGGTCCATTTCCAGAAGATGGTAGTGGATTTGTTAATGGTGTTAATCATGGTATAGTTAATGCTTTTCCATATAATAAGGATGGATCTCTTGGTCATGTTGATAAGTTTGGTTTGCCTAATCTAAATCAACTTGCGTTAGTTGATATTGAAGGACAAAGACAACAACCTAACAGCAGTAGTCTTACTGGTGCAGATAAGATTGAAATGGGTCAGTATATTGGTGAAAACGGACCTGATGCTACACAACCACCAACACTTCTTAGTTCTGATGTAGATATTACATTTACACTAGAACCATCTAGTCAGCTTGCTGGTAGGATAACTGGTATTACAATGGATGATCCTATCTATTTTGATACTGCTTATGTTGTACCTAGAAAATTGGGTGTAGATCATATACCAGAGCATACACATAAACCTGCTACTACTGCAGAGTTTGATCAGTTCTGGGGTGCTTATGCATTTGGTAATGGAGTACAAGAATTTGTTCCAGGTGCAGCAGAAAAGGATAAATCTCCAGATTATGGTGCTGTTGCTCCTACTGGTCAAAAAACAGATACAGAAGCACTTAGGTGGAAACCAGGTGAAAAGAATATTTCATGGTGGGATGAATTTGATGGTGGAATAAGTTTACCAGATGGTATCAATAGAGTTTATATTAACCCTGAATTAGAGATGATACCTGCTGTACCTGCAGCTGCTAGAGCAATACCACAGAGATACTATCATTATGATGATAACTTTGGTTATAATGATGATAACAGATCAGTAGAAGCTGTTCAAAAATCAGCACATACAGGAGCATTCCCACCTGCTGGATATTATAATGGTAGAAGAAATTATTATGCATCAGTAGATATCCCTGAGAAACAAAGAGGGGAGAGTATGCCCTTAACAGATATTCAAGATATGCCTTATGATCCTTCATTAGGTGAGTTACAACCAATAAATACAGCTGTAACTGATACATATACAACAACTTTAAATCATTTGGGTGAAGGATGGGGTAGTAATGATTTAAAATCACATACTCATGATGCAATGGAAGTTAGTATGTCTAGAGGTAGTCTATCCATACCATCAACCATTCTTGTTAATGATATCGCTACAGGAACTACAGCACCATTATCTGTAGCAACTGCATTAAGTGTACAAATAAACCCAAACACACCTTCGTTAACAATGATGTACATCATCAGGGCATTCTAAGATGGCAAGATTTTATACAAAAGAGAAAGCAAAACATGGAACTATGACTGGTTCTATTATATCATTTCCAGTAGAACTTACGGAAACTGATCCTAAAGATCCTGTTAATAGAAATTTATTACCTGCTGGTTATTTAAGATGTGATGGTAGTATTTTATTTGCTTCTGTTTATCCAGAACTAGCAACAGTTTTAGGAGTAGGTCAAGAAACAAAATATTTAAAAGATGGTCAAGTTATTACTAATGAACAGTTTCAACTTCCAGACTTAAGGAATAAACATATTAGAGCTACAACATCATCTAACATTGGTTTATATAATGATTTACAGATTACTGATGAAAATGGTGCAACTCAGTTTAAATCTGGTATTCAGTTAGATGTTGTTCAGAATATTGATAGTCCATATCAATTAAGTTATACAGGAGATTTTTATATACCACCACAAACAATAGAATTAAGAGGTGAACCAAGATTCACTGTTGATACTGGTGTATATACTGCAACAACTGAAGTTCCTCATACTGCATTCCAACCACATTTACATAGATCAACAACTACTAGACACAGACAGAAAGATAATTCACAAAATTATTTTAGATCTAGACAGAGGAACTATGAAAAGACATTGAGTACATTAAATATATGCCAATGGTTTACTAATACTACTCAACCATTGTGTAGGCATCAGTGGGAGAATTTGATGCAGGGAAATACAACATACTTTGCTAACCAAACTGTTATTGGTAACTTAAGGTATTCATATTATGGTGCATGTTTCAATGGATGTACTAACTTCGGTAGTGGTGGATATTGTTTATGGCCAGAGCAAGCATTATGTGCTGATGAACCAAATAGTTCTAACACATGGTCTAATGTTTCATGGGATAATAGACTTATAAATTTAGGCGATGATACATGGTGTAGTAGTGGTAATGTTGGTGTAGATAATAATGCAGCTCCTCCTCTTACAGTACAGTTTGGTAATGTTAGTTATGATCCAGCACTGTATCAGAGATGTAACTGTGGTTTAGTTCTATTTGGTGTTGACTTTTGTGACATGGATGGTCAAGGAAACACACCTATTAACTCATCTGAATTAGAAAACTACGGAGACAGTAATAACTATCCAAGTGGTTGGGGATATGGTTCTGGTTGTAAAAATATGCCATTCTCTAGTAGTGATCCAGATAGTTATAATCAAATACCAACTGGAGTTGCAAACATAACAACAATTGTTGGTGAGACTGGTAATGATGGTTCTCATAGACATAGAATTGATTTTAATTCTGATGAAGAGCACACATATAAAATGATTACAAGAGCTACTTTTGCTAGAGCTGATAGTGGACTAGTTTCTAAGATTACTATTGAGAAAAACAACTCTAAGAAGGCAGATAAATACATTCAGCCATACATCGTCACGGAATATCTAATTAAAATCTGATGGTACAATATAGGTCTCCTTACCCAAATTTTTATAGCGATAAAACTGGCTCTTATATGAGCATAGGTGCTATCGTTCCTTCATTGGTAGATAGTTATTCTACTGATGTAGGATCGTCAATAACTGGGGAAGGAAATGGTGGTTTGGATCCATCATATAATTATAGAAATTTTTTATATTGTGATGGTGAACAGTATGATATTAGGAAGTATCCATTATTATATGAAAAGATAGGTAATGATTATAATTTAACAACAGAAGCAACATCAAATAATGCTATAAGATCAGAGGTATCTGGTGCACCAGGTACAGTTTATAGAACATTTGTAGATAATGGTAATGTATATGCTGAGATACATTCAGAACCAATACCAAATTCTACTGAGTATACAAGAGTAGTTCCAAATGGTGCTCAATTAACATTTGAATTATTAAATGATTATCCTACTGCTAATGGACAAGTAGTACAAGGTACACAATATCTTTTAGAATATTCAGAAACATTTCAATCACTTGCATCACAAGCTGATACTCATGTATTCAGGTTATTAATAAATTATGATCCTGATAATAATACAGGTGGTAGTCCAGGTGGTACTGTTAACTGGGTCATAACATCAATAACATTAATACAGACAGCAGATCTAAATTATCCTCTTGTATTACCAGAGACTAATTATGGTACTGTACCTGCTCTTGATCCAGGAACATATGATCCTTTAACTGGACAAGGATACCCTACAGGTTATTCTCAATATGCTAATGCTAATAATGATACACCAGCATTTTCATGGGCAAACTTAAGTGGTTTACCTGTTGGTGTTATTGTAGATACCTATGAAATATTAATTGAAGATTTATCTACAGATGTAAGAACTAATTGGCATGTTCAGAATATACCAAATACATTTACAGGATTTAGTGTTAACCAACAAATGCCTGCTGGTGTTGTATTGCAACAAAATACTGTAGAACAATCATCAATTGGTTCTGCTCCTGAATGGGTTAATAATGGTTATTCAGGACCACAACCACCAACAGGTGAGAAGCATATCTATAGATTTCATGTACAAGCAACATTAAATAATTCACAACAGATTTGTACATATCAAGATTTTACTGCTGGTGCTGGATCATTAATACCATTATACAATAGAAATCCACAGCTAACACAGAATTTTAATGTTACTGGTGGTAATTCTGGTATTGTAGACACAAGTTTAGATGTAATTATTGGTGACTTAACTAACCAACCACGTATTAAAATAAGAAAAGCATTTAGTATTTCAGATTTACCACAGGTACTTGGTAAGTTTAGAGTACCTGATTATAGAGATAGAAAGTTAATTGGATTTGGTCAAGGTGTTAATGGTGCTGGTACTCCTTTGGTAGGAGATAGAATCACCATGAATGTTGGTGATGTTGGTGGACAATGGTTTATTGGTACAGATACTATTGAAGATCCTGTTGAATTCTATGAGATAAGTGATGTTCTTACTACAGGATATGCAAATGTTACTACATTAGTTCAACCATATTTAACTGGTGAAAAGAAATATACTGTAGGACCAATTCAAGATTATATCTTTGCAAGACCACCATCACACTTACATAACTTATTACATAGTGAACCAGATGATGTTACTGAAGCTAACGCAGAAGGTGTTGATACATTTACTACAGGATATGGTAAGGTAAAAGGATATATTGAGAACTTTATACCTAATTTACCCAGTGGAGAAACATTAGGTCACTCTCATGGATTGTTAGGATATAGACCATTAAGTCCAAAGACATCTACATTTGGTAATGTAGAAGGTATTGGATTAAAAGAACAAACAAACGCATTACCAGATAAGACATGGGATGTTACTGATGCTGAGCTTGTATGGACATTAAATGGTACTGCATTACTTAATTGGGGTAATGGAGTAGGAGAAGTTGGTGGATTTGTGAGTCCTGGTAGTGGATCACAATACTTAGCATTTGGTAGTCCAGGTAGTACAACGTTCGCAACTCATCAAGCAACTAGAGATGCATCATTCACTTTAAATGTTGAAGGATATAGTAAGTTCTTTGCATTAGGAATTGCTGGTAATGATATTAATGGTGGTGAAAGATGTGATGATGTTGGTGATAATCTTAGAATAAGATTTACAGGTGCTGGTAGTGCTCCAACATCAACATGGTATGAATTGATGGAATCTGCTGGTTCATATAATATAAACAATAATAGTGTTGGATTTGGTGCATATGATGCAAGTTATCAAGTATGGAAGAATAGAGAAATTGATATACCTGCAATATATCGTGATGCTGCTGAACAACCTTTAACTATAGAAATACAACAGACATCTGATAGTAATGTATCAGGTGGTGATCCAATTGGTGAGTATAGGAGTGCAAATAATATTAGTGGTACATTAAATACTCCAGTTGGTACTACTTTCCATCCTAATGGATATGATGCCTATGGTCTTGCAAAAATTGGACTAAGAGCAGGTGAAGATGGTAACTGGGATGGATGCTATAACTATAAGATTACAGAACCAGGATCACTTCCAATTGTTAGTGCTGCTGCTCAAAATGGTGTTCTAACAATAATATTCACAGCAAATCATACATTTGAAATTGGTGATAATATAATACTATCAAACACACAAACTAGTTTGGATGGTGCATATACTATTTTAGAAGCTAACTTTACACTAGCATCATTCCAATGCTTATGTGATGAAACTCAATCTGCTGGTTTTGGTTCTGTTAGATTAGCGTCAGGATATTTCACTGAAGTTCCTGTTACACCAACACCAAGAGTTTGGGTGGTTGATGATAATACTGTTATTGGTGGTAAAGAGATCATAGTTACTACACCAGGAACTGGTGAAGAAAGATTTATAAACACATATGATAGTGGTACTGCAAATATAGCAGCAAATGCTGGTGGAGAAAATATTACATCTTATACCATGAGAATTGCAGGTGGTGGAGGTGGAGGAGGAGGTTCCTCAGGTTCAGGTGGAAATGGATTTGATTCCTCTGTAACTTTAACTGTTGATGGTAATCCATATACTATTACTGCTGGTGGTGGACAAGGTGGACAAGCTGGTACTAATGGAGGTCAAGGTGGACAAGGTGGTACATGGACAATACCTACAGAGATATTCACTGATCCTAGATTTACATTCAATATTACATCTAATGGTGATAACGGAACTACTGGTGGTATAGGTAATGGTGCAGTTCCTGCTGGTGGATTGCCACCAATAGCTGGATGGAATGATAGAGGTAATGGTGGTGCTGGTTCATATGATGAATTTCTATCAACAGGAAGTGCAACACAGACTTGGAGCACATCAACTACTAGTTGGACACAAGTATATGGTCCTGCTTATAGTGCTGGTAATAATTATGTTGAATTAACGGGACAATCTACGGGATCATGGGTGACAACATGGCCATGTTCTATACAAATATCACCAGTTCGTACAGCTGAGATTAAAACAACTGCAGTTAATAGTCCTAATGGTTTAGGACAGCAAAATCTTTGGAAGGTTCCACCAACTTTTACTGCTGGTTTAAATTGGGATCTTGGTGCTGGTACTCAGATTCAAGGTTCAACTATATTTGGACAAACGGGAGATGAAAGTTGGACTACTGTATATGGACCTGGTGCAAACTTCACTGCACAAAACTTTATGGAGACCTGTTCAAATCCAAATGGTTTGGTTATAGATCCAGGAAATCCTAATCCTCAGAATAAATCTGGCCTGATGGGATACCATTTTTATTATAAGGGAGTTTTAAGAGCAGTCAACCCATATGGAAGAAATGGTCCAACATATGAAAATGGTCTATGGAACTATTGGGGTTGTTATAGATTTAAAGGAGGAACTCAATTAGCAGGTACTTCTGATATTGCAGTTGAGTTTATAGGTGGTAGTGGAGATTTAAAAGTTACTGGTACTGGATTTGCTCAAGTAGATTTTCGTTTTGAATGGTTAGACGGTGGATCTAATGGATATGCATTAGGAACTGTATCATGGCAGATTGGAGGACAAACTGTATCATTTACTCAGAATCAGGGACAAACATCAGGTGTAGATGATACTACTCATGTTAACATAGCAGTAACAGCTAATACAATTTATCCTTGTACTATAACAGGTATGAATGCTGCTGGATTTGATGTAATTCCATCACCACCAGCATTTCCTGGTTTATGTTTCAAGGATGGTGATGGAAATGACTGTAATGCTAAGGTAGAAATTGTTGCTATTAATAATCAACCACAAACTAGGTATGAAATAGAAGTACAACAAATGCAATTCCCTACTTATGAGCATTCTCCAACTCAAAGGTTTGATCTTTGTGAAGTTAGTTCAATAACAGGAGCATATGTAAATTCCTTTAATAGTACATCAGAAATGAATTGGGTTTGTGATGTATCAGAGCAACAGTTACAAGGTGGAGGTGGAGGTGGAACATACACATACTATTATAATGGTGCAAGTGTTGGTTCTAACGCAGATGGTGCACAGATAGTAACTGGAAATACTGCTGGTTCATTTAGATATAGTAAGGGAGTTAGTGCAGGTACTAATCTATGGGAGATTAGGGTAGAAGAATTGATAACTACTGGTACAAACGTTACTACTGGTAGTATAGATGTTAATGATATTGTTGGAGTACCAGATGAGGAAATTGCTTCAATTTCATATGTAGACTTTGATATTTCTGGTGGTGCTGGTGGTAATGGTCCTGCTAATGGTATAGGAGGATGTGTTGGTTATGGTGGTGGTACTGGATCTCCAGGTAGAAGGGTCACAGGAAGATTGTTGAATTTTAATGGTGTACTTGATTGGACTATAGGACAACAAGGAGATCCAGGTGTAAACCAACAAGTAGGAAGTGTAGGTGAACCATCAGCTAATGGTGGTTCTGGTGCTAATGGTGCTAATGGTGGTACATCAGGTTCAGGTGCATGGGGTAATGGTGGATCTGGAGGAGGTGGCGGTGGATGCACGTCTCTAAATGTTGGTTTTGGTCAAGCAATCGCTGCTGCTGGCGGCGGTGGCGGTGGCGGTGGTTCAGGTGGAGGATGGAACGGTGGTGGTATCACTGACCCATGCTGGACTGGTGGTGCAGGTCTCGGACCTACCAGTGGATTATATGAAGCAAATCTATTTACATTCAATCCTGGTGGAAGTGGTGGATCAAAAGGATGTACCTCTGGTGGAGGAGGAGGTGGTGGCGGTGGTGCTGGCCCCACTGGTGGAGGTAATGGTGGTGCTGGTGGTGTCGCTGGTGCTGGTCATGTTAATACAGGTTCAGGATCAGGTGGTAATGCTGGTAGATCAGCAATCAGTACAACTTACGTCACTTCTCCTAGTGAATCATCTGGATCTACAGGTGGTGGTTATGTCACACTCACAGCAACATTTGAAGAAGAAGGATTCAACGCCTCTGGAGGTGGTGGAGGTGGTGGTGCTGCATTGAATATAGCAATGCAACCATTAACAACTTCAGATGATATATCAACATCATTCTTTATTGAAGTTGGTGATGGTGGTTCTGGTGGTGCAGGTAATCAAGGTGCTGCTATACAAAATGGTAATCCAGGTAGAGTAGAAATTGGATGTTATGGTAGATTACCTGGCGATGATGATGTAGTTGGTATATCTGCACCTTCAGGTAGATATTATGAAGTTCCAAATTTCCCAGATGGTAATTATGATATAGCAAATGCTGGTGCACCATTCACAGGTGCTGCTGCTAATATATGGCACTCAGCAAGTGAAGCATTAGATGTTGTTGGATCTGTTGGTGATAACTTTGGACTTGCAACTAACATTAGTAATGGTATGGCTAATAGACATATTAGATACAGTGGTCTTGGTAGTAGATTCTTACAAATCGGTCCTCTAAACTTACTTAATGCTGATAAGATTACATTTGGTGTTATTAAAGGTAATAACTCTAATGGTGGTGAAGCACCAGAAGAAGCAATAGATTGTTATTTTAAAGTATCATTGGATGCAACATCTGAAACTGTGCTTCAAGCTGTAGCAGATCCACAAAATGTAGGAACTTCAGGTTGGGCAAATTATAGTATTGATATTGATGAAGAAAGTGATGCAAGAATAAATGGTATATATTTAATAATAAGACAAACAAGACCAGATGGTTCAGGAGATAACCCAAATGAACAGGGTGGATCTGTTAATGATAACTGGGGTCTTGCATTGTTTGGTGTTAGGTATGCAACATACACTGAAAGAATATTTGTTCCAACATTAAATGCATCAATTCCTGGTAATGATGGTGATTGTGGACCTGAAGATGGTATTGATGAGATTAGAAGAGTAGTTACTGCAAGAGATTCTAATATTAGATTCACTGATGGTACATTAACTCTATCTACATCCACACCAATATCTGTAGCAGGTACTGCAAGTGTTCAAGATAGTTTATCTCTTGTCACTAAATATCATCGTTCTAAGTACCTCATCAAAGCGATGTAGGATAAATAATACATAAAGATCAAGATACTGATGGCAACGTCTTCAACTGCACAAATGATTTTTAATGTCTTTGATAGGATAGTTTCTTATCAGGGTGTTAAAAAGCAATTTAATGATGATTATTGGAATTCTGAGATAGAACCAATTATTACACCTCTATGGAATTCTGATAAGGATCAATTGGAGTTGTTTGTCTATCATGCAGATGGTACATATTTAATACAACGTAGTAAGTATAAACGAGATCATAAGACTCAGACGAGTAAGTGGTCCAGTTATGAATTTGACCCAGCTGGTGTTGCTGAATATGATGTGGATGCACTGTTCACTTCATTGAGAGAAAAGTTCTTTGATTATAAGGATATAACTGAGGCAGAGTATCAGAAGGCAGTTGAAAGAAAGATTCAAGAGACTAATATATTAACGTGGGAAAAGGTTAATCTTGTTAGAGTATTTCTTCTTAAAGATAGTGATTGGACACAATTACCTGATAATGGATTAAGTACAGAGTTAGCAGCTCAATGGTTAGCATATAGAGAATGGATTAGAAATAATCCTAAAAAGAATGCACAAGGAGGAGATGCACAGAATGCAAATGATGTTATCTTCCCCATCACACCAACAGAATATAATACAAGGAAAACAGTTGGTCTTAGTGAAAAAGCACTATTAGCATATGGTCAACAAGGTAATGATGAGGATTTTCTAGATAGTACATATCATTTCTGGAAACTATCAAGCAACTCGTTGAAATACTTCTCACAGAAGATGACCTCGTATCTAGTTCTATCAACTATAACTCAAGCACAAGCAGAGTTTGGTACAATGGGTAGAATAGAGGTTGCAAAGTATAGAACTCAAGCAACTGCTCAACGGGCAGGTATACAGAGATATACAAACTATGATAGTTCAGGTGAAAGTCAGATGTCACCAGAGACATTAGAAGCAGTGAATATGACAGATGCACAGATAGAAGCTAAGGGTGAAGAATGGTTAGATAATTTAATTGCACGTCTTGAAAATGGAGAATTATAATGCTAGTATCAATGAATGCACAGAGACTATTTGAAGTAGTCCATTACTTTGCAAAGAATAAAAACAAATACATATTGGTTATTGATACATCTGATTGGATGGCATTGGATGACACCAAGAAAGCAACAGTAAAAACATACTATGAGGATTTCATACCAGAAGATGAGATTGGTGAGGTATTTACTAATAGATATACATTCTATGAATTTGATAGTCAGACAACAGCAATAGAAACAGCAGGTGATTGGTTCCCACTATCAACTGACCTATCAGACATGGATTATTTTGTTGAGTGCTATGTTATGAATCCAAGTGGGTCACAACCATACGGTAACAAAGTACCAGCAAATCCAGGTTGACACACACCTTAACGTGTGGTAGAATTTTTACATTAGCATTATTTGAATGACACAGATGACTGTGCCAGCTCCATACGAGCTGATGCATTATAAGATCCAAGCGATCATGAGGGATAATGATATTCCTGAAGATCAGATCAGATACATTGGTGAACGTGAATATCCATCAGATTTTGTTGGACATCCAGAATTACATGGTACAATGCAGCATTGGTATATTATCAATGATGAACATGAAGTTCCTGTATGTGATATAAGTAACTTTGACAGTGTTGATGATTAATGACAAATAAACATGAAAAGCGTAGAGATGCATTAACCATCTTTACTGAATCAGTACATAAACCTGATCACCATCTTCGTGCATGTGCACATAATCAAGAATGTTTCCATGAATTGATGGAGTGGAGAGATGAAGTGATTCAATATCTTCAGACTAGACATCAACAAGAGTTTGGATTAGATAATTATAAACCACCAGAGTATCCATCTAGATATTAATGAGAACAGAGAAGGAACGTTTGTTGTCAGCACTGACACAAATAAATAATGTCATTGAACTGACTCGTGATAATCAAGATAAAGATTTTATACTTGAACACTTAAACTCAGTAGAAACTGAACTACACCGTCAACTATACCAACTCATCTGTCATGAAAGAGAACGAATTCAAGGAAGCAATCAACAACATATTAATGCTTCAGAATAATAATGATCACAACTTCCAAATTCTACAAGCACAAATAGATAAGCTTAGAGAAGAACTGAAAGAACTCAATGATCTGAAAGAGATGTTCAGATTACCTAATCCAGCAAATAAGGATAGGAAAGAGTTTGATGTCGTTGACTAATTCAAAATACAACCCCCAAGTTGGTGACTACGTTGTATGGGAACGTGAGTATTGGGGTGGAACTCTCATAGATGAAGGTTGGGTATACTTTAAGGGTACCCCAGAACCAAAGAAGAAAGGATTTCCATGGCATCCACCTTACATTACAATTGAAACTAGTGTTAAGGATAAACAAACTTGTATATACACTAGTGGTAAGGAGATGAAACATAAGAAGATTCATAC
>CERB01119679.1_pt1 | contig 16983 bp, 13 predicted proteins | sample 356271 | NCBI WGS metagenome assembly CERB01 (sample SAMEA2621155, study PRJEB7988) | marine metagenome | isolation source: saline water (ENVO:00002010), including
TTTACATTTGATACTCCGATGGCAGACACTAACTATGCGGTTGTCACTGATAGAAATTACGAAAATACTAATGCTCTATATATTTATAATAAAACTACAACCGGATTTACTGCAACATGGTCAGGGGGTAGTGGTCCAGACGTTTTCTCTGCTACTTTAATTATTTATGCATCAACACCTACAAAAACGATTGGTAGTAGTTCTTCTTCCACTGAAATTCTTCCAGTGGCATATGCATACGTTCATTCGGGTAATTATGATGCTACTGATGCGAATGATCGCAGAGGAATTAACATATCATGGAGTGAATGGGATAACCCAAGTGCTGATAAACATGTTTTTACATTTGATACTCCGATGGGAGACTCTAACTATGCGGTTGTCACAGATAGACCTTACGAAAATGATAACTGCGTACATATTTATAACCAATCTACAACCGGATTTACGGCAGAATGGGATTATGGTAATCCAGAAGTGTTTGGGGGTACTTTAATTGTTTATGCATCAACACCTACAAAAACGATTAATTCAGGTTGGGAGTGCGAGTATGAAATTGACATGGATTTACGGGATAAAACTTCTGCTAGTATAACTGTTCCTAGTACTTCTGATAATTCAATTAGTTCAAATAATACAGTTAAGTGGAGGTATCTGGGACCAATTATTCCGGATGGAAATGGTGGCAGAACCGTGGCTACGAATGGACAATGGAATAATCTCGCTTCAAGTACGAGTACAATTTATGTAACTCTTCTTGGAGCAAAACCGGGTGATAGTGATTGGGATAATACTGGAAATGTTCTTAGAAAAATTGAATGGGAAGTAACAGATATGACTCAACTATCAGCATCTGGAATACAAGAAATCATGGTAAAAGATAAATATGGACCAATAATAGATACATCTGGTATTACAATTACTTATACAGAACAATTAGCAACTAGTAACGATAGTACTACATCAGTTGATATAGAAATACCAAGGGTTGAAGATAATATAGACGGCTGGTTAGATTCAATAAATTGGTCAATATCTCCAAGTACCAGTACTCCTACAAGTGGTTCTGTTAGCACGGGTGGCAGTTCACCGACAAGACCAACTTTAACAATAGGTAATTTGTCTCCGAATCAAGGATTATATACAGTAACATGGACAGCGCAAGATTCTGCGGGGAATAGTAATGAGAATGCACTTGTAACACAAATAACTATTCAAGATCAGATTGCACCTACAATAGAATGGAACTTATACAGTGGTGCACAGCAGAGTTTATTGTTATCATCTAACAATACTCCAATTTTGAACTTAGTAAATAAAACAAATGAAGGAACATTGGTTGCTGCAACACTAACAGATAATGGGAGTGGTATTGATACTAAAACAGCGACTTTTTCACATTCATCGACAGATGTATCTGCATTTGTTTGGGGTGATATAGAGACTGCAGCCAATTTTAATTTTCCTTTTGGAGAAACAACTATTACTTTGACTGTTACAGATAATGTAGGTAACACTGCGTCTACCTCGAGAATTGTAGATAGTAAATTTGGTTGGCTAACTGAATCGAATAGTAGTTCAAGCAATGTATATGATGATTATACCACAAGTTTATATAACTTATTTGATTCTAATGGAACTACGTTTAAACAATTTCCAGATGCTTCGTATGAAGATAGAAATGGAATTTCTTCCCCACATTATGTATTGACGGATGGAGGTATGTCATATGATTCGAATGGTTTAAAGATAATGGGTGAATGGATTCAATTTAATAATATTACAAATAGTACTGAATTTCAAGGCATACCACCATCATATAAAACATATTATGGTCAAAACATACGATTATGGTCAATAAATATAATTGGTGCGACTTCACCATCGTATCCGTATATGATTACAGTATTAGGATCAAATACTGAGAATATGAATGATACATCAAGCCAAGCGAATATTTTGACAAGAGTAACGGGTATGATTTGGAAACAAGATACAAACAATGCTGAAAAGGGGAACTGGAAATCTCCAACATTGAATTTGGGAACTACGCAAGATTATAATTATTATAGAGTTATAATAGAGAAGATACATGGCGATAGTAGTAACCCATTAGATAGGACACCAAAAATTTCATTTATAGAATTTGTGGAAGAAGTAAATGCGGATTATATTACAGTATCTTCAGTTTCATCAGATATTACTACTCCAGAAAAGGTAGTTACTGATGATGGCAATTATTGGCAAACGCATGCATTTAATTCGGGTGAAACATATCCACATGATTCACCATATGATTCAACTGGTACATTAAGAGACCAGATAATAGATAATTTGTATACTATTAAAGAAATATATAGATCATATGTTGGAAGCTCTTATTACGATGGACATTGGATACAAGTAAATAAAGATAGTACAGTAAAAGATGTACAAGTTGGAACTATAAGTATAAATGGTGATAATTATGGGGTAAATTTAGCAATACAATGTAATTCGGATAGTATATTTAGTAAAGTTGCGATTATTGGATCAAATGATAATAATATAGGTGAACAAGGTAATTCTGCAGTAGAATTATATAAAACTCTTAGTGGACAGTCAGAGTATTCTCAGTTTTCAACATTAGACGGTTCTCATGGGCATCGTTTATTTTCTCTTACTACGAATGGGAATAGTTATAAATTTTATAGGTTAGTGGTACTTGAATTACACAATTCCTCAGCAATAAAATTAAGGAGGATGAATTTTATTGGAGATAGCGATCCAAATTTAATTTTTGGCACCAATCCATCCACAGGGAATGAATCAACTACAGCGATAACAATACAAGAATTGGATCTGGGACAAGCGAATCTTACAACAGATCTTATAGCAAATCCTGCAGGGGATTATAGAATTTGGAGAGTATATGCTCCTCGTGGCGAAGATCCAAATGGTTATTATTTGAATGGTGTAAAGAGAGTATTTGTTGATATTGTACCAAGTACAGGAAGTTTGGAAACATTGAATCAAAATAATAGAAAATTAGAAAGTAATGGGGATTATTTAGGAGACGGTAGCTCTGGTTTGGACGACTATATAGATTTAGTTGTTACATATCCTGTTACAAGTTACACTATTACATGGAAATGTAATAATTTAGTTAATTACCGAGAAGCACAGACAATTGTGACTTGTAATTGGCCAGCCCGTGATGTGGAAGATTGGGGATGGTTGACAGGTACTGAGGAATCTGTTAAGTCCAGATTTCCGAATGATACAGCCGCTGGTGTCCAACACTTTGAGTCAGGTCGTGTTTTTGGGGGTACAAAGGTACTTGATGCTGCCCCACTCAATAATATTCTTACAGATAATCGTACAGGAACAATATCTGTGATTATTTATAATTTAAATACGACATTCCACATAAATGACCCAGTCGTAGCGTCTGGACGTATATTATGGTATATTGGTGAGGATATTGGTGATGGTGGTGAGCCAAATAGCATGCATCTCAATTTAAAGACTGTTCAAGATTCTAATGACTATGCGATACCGAACTTTATGCTTCAAGGCGATGATGATGGATTTGATTTTAGAATAGCAAGAGTGAGCTCGCCTTTCCAAAACGGTTATGATTGGAAGATAACATCGGCTTTTAAACCATATGTTAATGATAATACGTTACAATACACTCAAATATCTGTATCATACAGACCAACAGGTACAAATGCTAATTGGCTACCATGGAAGTCTGGTTCGTTTGATGGACAGGTGGGAAGTAATCAATTGACTGATTTTAATAATATCTGGAACTCGACAGCGGGAATTGTACACAACGGATTAACAGTGGGTGGTCATCAAGCTGGTACAAGTCATCAAAGAATACTGAACAATTTTGAGTTCAGTGTTATGGTTATAAGAGATTGTTTAGTGGATGGCACAGATTAAAAAATTATATATAAGTAATGGGTCTGTTTAGATATATTGAGTTGAGTAAGAGTATAACAGAAATATTTCCAAGATGGAATGATGTAAATGATCATGTAAAAATCCAATGGATACTAAATGGTAATAAGAATAGACCGGGAGATAGGAATGTACTCAGTACATTTTTAGATACATATGCTCCACTTCCAAAATTTTCGGACGATGTTTATGGAGGAAATTATAGTTATATACGATTAAATAGAACTAATGTACTAACAGATTTTAGTAATTGGGATAACCTTAATTCGGATAAAACAAGAGCATATTTAATATTAGATGGTTTAAAATCAAGAGGAGGTGATAGGCTTGGAATAAACTATTTATTACAATCAAATACGCATCTTGTAAATTTAATGAATAGAAAGAATAAAATACGACAAGAGTCATGGTTGGACTATGGTGGACAAGGAACAGCACCTCAGGTTGGGAATATTCCTGATTTTGATACGAAAGCGGACCAAGATTTTGAAAAGATGCGAACAAGAGTATTATTGGTTCCAAATATAAGTACTCTTGAACCTGGTTCGAGTTCTTATACACATATAGCAAATACAACGCAGTATATAATGGGACAGCAGTATATAATGGGACAGCCGTCGAATGACACGGATGACACGGATGACACGGATTCATCTCAGTTTGTGAGAATGAAACCGTCTTCTCAAACGTATTCTTCAGTTTCAACTGAGTTTGTAAGAATGAAGCCATATGTAGCTTCAAATGAGGATATAATACCAGATTTATCAATTAATAATGGAATATCTCTTTTAACTTTTGGTTCGAATGGAATTCGACTGGATCCAAAAGATACAGATACAAGGATATTAACCACTTCTACGAGCAAGTATGTAGGAAGTATATTTAATATTAGTCGTTTTAGTAATAAAAAGAGAAAAGAATATGTATTAATGACAGATGGGTATTATGGGTATGGTACCCAAAAATTGAAATATAAGGATGGAAATATAAATAATCATTTGATGATTCGATTGAAAGAAGATAAAAATGGAAAACATTCTATTCAAATAAAGGCAATAGACAATCTTTTTCAAAACAAATATATAGAGAATCTGTATTTTACAGTTAATAATAACAAGTATGGGATATTAGATAGTTCGAATCATGTGATAGATACATCATTAAAAGGAAATGTATTAATTAGTTTGGTAAATTCAGAAAGAGATAGTAGTAAGACAATAGAAGATGAGGTCCAGACTTTTCCTCATGCTCCGCCGCCTCCTCCGCCGCCGCCTCCTCCGCCGCCGCCTCCTCCGGCGCCGCAGGATCCCTTTTTTGAGGAGGAGTGTTCTGACTCGGACTGTCTATCTACTGTGACTTTGTTCGATGCTAGTAAGAGAGTATATAGATGGAAAAATATTCAAACAAATCTGACATTGTGTAAATATTCACTAAATACAATATCGAATGAGTTTAGGGATATTATAAGATATGGGGTAGGAGAAGAAGTAAATGTTAAATTGGGTACAGATGGTTTAATTATAAATAAACATTTAACTGGACATAATATTATAGGAAGGACGCAGGAATATATTGGTAGATTAATAGGTATAACTGGATCAGGTAATGATTTAAAGACGGAAGATATATTTTTGTTTAAAGAAGGATATAATCATAGTGGTTCACTGTATGATATGCTTTTACCATATAAGAATGGAAGTTTAGAAAATTGTTTATCAATAGAAATACATGATGGTAAATCAATACAAATAAGATCAAAATGTATTGAGTTTAGAGATAAATATATAGAAACTTTGTTTTTTACTATAAGTGAAGGAATGGATCGGTTGTTGGAATCATCGCATCAAAGCAAAGATAAGGACATTTCTGGGTTTAGTACTGGTAGTATATCTATAAAGTTGATAAGTGAAGATAATTGCGGTTTTGAGAAAAAGGTGTATAGATGGCAAAATACGCAGACAAATTTAAAATTATACGAGTATAGTGTAAATAAGTTAACGTATGAGTATAAAGATATACTATATTTTGGTTCATTGAAATTATGAATATAGTTGTCTTGTTTGTTTTTTACCAAAACGGACTTTTTTAGGTTTTTTATAACTATTTACGTATCTTTTATTTTTAATTTTTGCTCTTGATATAGCAATACGTCTTTTAATATCAGGATAAATTTTTTGTATGTATTGTAGTTTCTTTTTGGGAAGAGTATGTAAAATATTGTACGTTGTTCTATATTCTACTTCACATATAGCGTTAACATGTAAGAATTCATTATGAATAACCAGAAGATCTTTTCTCAAATCTTGTATAGATTTGTTAATTACAACGATTGGATTATTAAGACGAGATACGTTATCTTTATCTAAAACGGGGAATGCTCTTGGATATAAACCAAAAAAGGTCGGCAAATTTTTTTTCCATTTAAGACATTGTTTGAAGGAGTTTTTAAAACGAGTTTGTTTTGTTTGATATTCAATAACAAGATCCCAGTATATCGATATTAAGTTAATGATTTGTGGACTAAGCGAATTTTTTCGTGTTAAAACTTTATTTTGTGTTTTAGTACGTCTTCTGGTTTTCATAACTAATTTGATCTTTATAAATTAAGAACAGGTGATTATTTAAGATGTAATTCCACAATTTTTCTCAGCATTTTGAATGCGTTGTTTGATGTCTTTTTGTGTTTGATCATGGTATTTTTCAACTTTATTATTAAGTCTGGATATTTTCATTGATATGTCTGCAATAAAGACAAAGAAAAACCATCCCAGGAGTATAACTGCAGCTAGAAAGTATTTTATCATTTCTTTGTCAAGATTTTCTTTATCTATATACTGAAGCCCGACAGCGATTGTAACTAAAATAGCTACCGTAACAAAAGTGACTACAAGTTTTTGTTGAACATTCATTACAATATAAAATATTTTTATAAATTTTGTGTTTTAGTAAAATCATCATAGTAAGATTGTGGAATTTGTTTAATTTTGAAACTTATCCGATGATGTTTTGTGAATCCATATTTTAATATACCTTCAATGTGAGCTTTAGTACCATATCCCATGTTTTTTCTCAAATTATATCTTTCATCAAGTTGTGGATCTTCATCGCACAAAGTCTCTATGTGTTCATCGTGTGCAACTTTAGCAATAATACTTGCCATTCCGATACAGATATGAGTATCATCGCCTTTAACAAAGCATTCATGTGGAATAAAATCGTCTTCTCCACAGTATGGTTCGAAACGATTTCCATCAACATAAATTTGATCAAATGGTTTATCAATAGAATCAAGGGCTCTATGGAAGCCAATCATTGTTGCTTTCAGAATATTATAATGGTCAATTTCTTCTGAACTAGCAGAACTGATCGCCCATGCAACAGCGTTTTCTTTGATCCATTTTGAGAGAATTTGTCTTTTTTTGGCTGAAATTTTTTTAGAGTCCCATGATTTTGGAATAGGACATGGAGGATCTATAGGTTTATTTTCATCCCATATTACTGCTCCACAAAAAACAGAACCAAAGAAGGGTCCTCTTCCAACTTCATCTAATCCAACACATACCATTAATTAAATGTAATAAATAGAATACTATGTGTTTATATCAAAATTTATCATTTGAGATATTGTATATATCCATTGGATCAAGATCTTCTTCTAATTCTGATTCTTCTTCAATCTCTTCAGTGATATTAACATCACAACTTTCTTCAAAAAGATTCATCATTTCAATAACAAAGTTTTTATATCCAGTATGGTGAGCCAATAATATAGGATTTTTTAATAGTATAGTATCATTAACAAATTCAGTACACATTTCATGTAATTCAGGTAATAAGTATGTTATTACCGAATCTTTTACATTATTTTTATAATTCTCTTCATCAGTTGGTATATACACTGTTTTTTCTATTGGCTTTAAAGTGTTTTCTTTTATGGGAGCAGCCTTTTGGTTTAATGCTTTTCGGTAATCCATATAGATTTATTGCCGAATACTCTTATTTTATATTTCGTATATTTTAAGTATATTTTGAACAAATTTACTTCTTTTTACATCCCCAATATCAAATTCAACTATACCAATATGGTTTTCATACATTTTATGCTTTATCTCATAGTGATTTTTAACAAGATTTAAAAAATTATGAAGTCCGTTTTCTGGAATTTTTAGATCACATTGACTGGTATCACCAGTGACAACAATTTTTGAATTCTCACCCATTCGAGTCATGATCATTTTCATTTGGGTTGGACTACTATTTTGCATTTCATCTGCAATAACATATGTATCCGAGAATGTTCTCCCTCTCATGAATCCGATCGGAACTATTTCGATTTGTCCACATTTTAATAATGAATTCAGTTCACTTTTTGATTTTTCGTCAATAAATATATCATATAATGGTTGAATCCAGGGATTCATTTTTTCATCTATATTGCCAGGTAAAAATCCTAAGTCTTCATCTTCTACAGACACAATAGGTCGTGTTAATACAATTTTTTTTACATGATTTGCTTTAAGTTCATCTATAGCAATTTTACAAGCAAGCCAACTTTTTCCAGTTCCAGCAGGTCCATGTGCAACAACAAGATTGATATTCCTGTCTTCCAATAATTGAACATATTTGTTCTGTTTAGTAGTAGTCGTTTTTAAACAGTATGATAGATGTAATAAGAAAAAGTATTTAAAATAGAACATATTAGTTTCATATACAATATTTTCTTTCAGAAGTACTTACAAGGTCAATATAGACATTTTTTGATTTATTGAACCAATTGTATGTAACACTATTGATCTCTGGCTTTGGTGAAATGGGATAAATAACATTTTTGTCAGTCATATCGGTTAAACATGCGGATAAATCATTACCATTAATATTCATTAGACAATTTAAACAAACCCCCTTATCACAAATATGACAATAATTCCGGTTGGGAATTATAAGAGAATTATCATAATTTTGTTTGATATATTTCAGTCCATCTAAAACACTATGTCCTCTACATGCTTTTTTTGAGAATCCATATATATTTGTTTGAATCGAATTATTATAGCCATATATAATGAATGTTTTGAAGTCTCTAGGAATTTTCATATTACGAATGTACATATTGATGTTAAATAGTATGTTTTTACTCATATAAACACAATAATAACAAGTCATTTTTATAAAAATGATCTTAAGTATAAGATTATATAGAATAGGTAAAGAGACTAGAAATGTCGAATAATTGGATGAATGGTACGGCTCACAGACGTAGATGTTGTTTTACCATAATTCAAGACAACGAAGATGAGATTCATCAGCCGGAGTCTATAAAAACTCAATTATTTATACATCAAAAGAAAGCTATATCTCGAATGAGAAATCTCGAATTATCTCATCTTATTGTTAGAGAAGATTTGAATCGTTCATTAAAAACAAACTATGGTATTTATGCTGACAAGGTTGGTGCGGGGAAAACGCTTGCAATGACAGCACTTGTTGCAACAAGTGTTCGCCCCAGAAAGAAATGTGGTATTCCTTTAAACAATACAGGTTATACAGTAATAAATCAAATAAATGATAAAAGAACACGCTTACATGTAAATACAACATTAATTATTGTGCCACATAGTTTGATGACGCAATGGGTAGATACATTGAAAATGGTCGATGGATTGAAATTCTTTATGGTTAATACCAATAAACTTGTAAACAAACTAGTAAAAACGATTCTAGAAAGTCGTGCGGACGCAGCGTGGGGTCAAAAGAGTAAGAGCTCAGTAGACTTTTCGATCGTATTAATTTCAAATACAATGGCTCGTAAATTCTGGATTGAACCATATCAGACTGTTGTTTGGGATAGAGTTATTGTTGACGAACCTCATACATTTGTATTAAACGATTTACCTGAAGCAAACTTCTGTTGGTTTGTCTGTGCAACTCCATATGACATACTATATTCTAATAGACAGTGGCTACGGTGTACGATGGGTGGAGATTATTACTATACTAAGATAAATCCAAATGAATTGGCTGTTATAAAGAATAGTGATGATAATGTAAATAACTCTTTATGCCTTCCTCCATATAAAGAATCTACAATCAAGTGTTTGGCTCCAATATATTTGAGAAATGGTGCAATTCGCAATAATTTACCGGCAGAAGCTTTATCCAGATTAAATGGGAATGATGTTACAGGCGCTTTAGAGATTCTAAATTGTGATGCTAACTCAAAATCTTCAATTGTTGAATCTTTAATTAGTAATTATAGAGATTTAGCTCATAACGAGACATTATCGATTCAAAGATTAAGTCAGATTAGAAATATTACTAATACAGAAAGGGCTGAACGTATTAAGAGACATCAAGAAAAATTAGATGATTACTTAAAAAAAGTTGCCGATATTACTGAAAGGGTTAATACTGAAGAAAATTGTCCTATATGTTTGGACTCTGTTGATGATCCTTGTGCAATTATGAATTGTTGTCAGAAATCATTTTGTCTTGAATGTATTTTGATGTCATTAAAGAATTCTAATAAATGCCCTATGTGTAAAGCAGTTACACGTGTAGATAGTCTTCATATTCAATCAGATACTAATGCCAATAAACGTGCTAAAAAAGAATCAGGGTTGCTTTCTAAGTCGAATACCTTATTAGAAATAGTTAAAAATATGAAGGAAGATTCAAGATATCTAATTTTCTCGGAATATGATGGTTCTTTTAGACGTATATCTTATAAACTCTCAGAGAGAGCAATCCCCTTTAAAGTTCTAACTGGAAATTGTAATGCCCAACAAAAAATTATTCAGCAGTATAAAGATGGAGAAGTCAAGATTCTTATGTTGAATGCAACAAATTTTGGAGCAGGACTTAATTTACAGATGACTACAGATATTATCATATATCATGAATTTAGAAGTAAAGATCTAAAGACTCAAGTCATTGGAAGAGCCCAGAGACCTGGGAGAACTTGTCCATTAACCGTAACATACTTGGAACATGATACATAAAAAAATGAATATATAAACTCTATAAACTAAATTATCAACACTTAAAAGAAAAACGAGTTTGAAAACGAATACAACAAGTATGTCTTTAGGAGAACTTATGCCAAACGAGATGATTGAAATAGTGTTTGATTATCTGGACAGTAATGAACCATTAAGCAAAAAGTTTCTTTGTAAAAGAAGGGAAACTAAGTTGAATAACACTCTCCGCAATTATATGAAAGCTTTTATGCCGACTACAGTATACTGTGCGAGTTCAATCCGTTATTATAGGCGTTTAAATAATAAAGATGATAAAGATTCATGTGGGGGTTTTATACGCAGACATAATGCTGGGTTGAGAACATTTCCACTTACGGAGTTCGAATATCGACGTATTAAAGCAGTCCGTAATAAGGTATCGAAACAACAATGTTGTGCCAAAACAAGTTCCGGAAGACGATGTAAAAAAAAGACTTTTCTGTTATTTTGCGAGTGGCATACTAATGGCAAGCCATATTGGATGTAAGAACTTGTTTTTTAACCAATCATAAAGAAAAAACAAAAATGGATATAAAAGCTCAAATACAGTTGAATTATAGGGATGGCTGACGACTCAGAAAGTCACATTCAATATTTACAAACACCTAGGATGGTTAATATGCCAGACCTCAACGTTTTACAAAGGGCGACGCTCGAGAGTGAAGTAGCTACTCTAAAAGCGAAGCTCGAGGAGGCGCACTCTCAAAACCGACGGGTAAAAAAAAATAGACTTTTTAAGAAAAAACTTAAGAGTAGCCTTCGTAAAAAAAGAGTTCAAGAGAATAGATACACAAAACCCTTCAACCAGTACAGCAAAGAGGCAACATCGACTATAGTTGATGATAGTAATTATAGTCCATTTATGCTTGGGATTATGGGTAAAAAGAATGAATTAATTGTAAAGAAGAATGAGGAACTTATGAACCAAATTAGTCTTAAATATGGGTATATTAAGGATTGGATTGAATCAAGTGCGAAACAAGGAAAATGTATACTACCAATAATCTTTGATAAAGCAGATCTTTATACAAACTGTCCTGGATTAGGCACCCCAATAGAAGTTTTAAAAAGATGGTTGAAACAAATAACAGAAAATACTCATTATTTGTTTGGTATCAAGTATTCTATCTTATTTATTGACAATAGAAAATGTAGATACATGAAACCTTACTTTCTGGTTAATTTTATGTGGTCTTGAATTGTTTAATGTGATTTGGGTTTTATAAGAGTTTTTTCCATATATGAATATATATTATTGTGTCCGAGTTCCACCATTGTACTTGCCATCGTTGAGAATGCGAGTTCGAATTTAGCGTATCTATTGTTAAATCGTGTACCATAATGTCTTGAACAATTATCCATTTCGGATACACACGTTATCATATCTGGATTATTTTTCTCAAAATTTCTGGAAAGTATGTTTGTTATATCAAATTCAAAGTTAATTTTTTTTCCATCAGACATTTCACATTTTTCAGTCATTTTAGATACATATAGTCTTGCAGCAGCGAACCATTCTTTTTTAAGAATGTGTGTGTTATAGTTTAAAATTATACTTTTTTCAAATCCTTTTAAAGAACCTGTTAGTCCAAAATCAATGATACCAAGTTTATCATCCATACATAGTAAATTTCCTTTATGAAGATCTGAGTGCCAATGTCCATCAATGAATGAACTATGAAAGCAGAAATCCCAAAGAGTATTTGCTATGTCTTCTTTTTGTTTTTTTTCAAGATTATCTACGTTGTTACCTCTAAGATATTCAAGAGTAATAATATTTTTATCGGATAGTTCAGGGTACGGCTTAGGAATTATAATTTTTTCAAATAGATTAGACTGATTATATCTTTTATAAAAATATTCAAGTTCTGATAATTCATAATCAAAGTCTGTTTGCCTAAATAAGGAGTCTCTAATTTTGTCAATCTTTTCATTTAGATTTATTAACCCAAATTTAGAGAGTAAGTATAATATATTATAAACACGATTAAAGGATATTTCCAGATCCTTATCAATGTTTGGTCGTTTTATTTTCATTACAACATCATTATTGTTAACTGTAGTAAGATAAGTAACTGCTATACAACCTGCGCCTATTTTTATAGGGGGGGAATTATAGTTAACAATTTTTTTTGCATAATTCAGCAATTTTTTTTCTTGATTCATTCCTATTCCTGGCAAATTATCCGTTAATTTGGATAGTATAATACATATATTTTGAGGTAAAATATCGATTCTATGACTCAATACCTGTCCTATTTTTATACCAGTTGGTCCCATCTTTATAAAAATATTTCTTAATATCTTACCTATTTCATCTGAATAATCCTTTGTTAAAATATTACTGATAATATAATACCAAAATATACGAAGTATATCTACTGTTAATACTGAAAGGAATAATAAGAAAGAAAACATATCAGTAATATCTAATCATACAAAACTCTTAAGTTGTTATAAAACTATATTGTAATATTAATGTCAAGAAGTGAAGATAGTTTTGAAGAATATAATTTAGATAACGAAAGTTTAGATAGTAAAAGTTTTGAAGAAAAGGGAGATATAGAACCAATGAAAGTTTCAGATTTAACAAAAAAATTATCAGAATGGAATATATATAAAGTTCCTTTAAAAGATCATTCTGTAATCAGAAATAAAAGGATGAAAAGTCCTGAGTCAGATAATATTAAAAATTTAATGCCAAGAAGTGGATCAGTGAATTCACAAAAATCAGTAACTTTTAAAGATCCTCCCTCGGATATTGGATTTGAAGATTATATTGCTGAAGCAACACGACGTGCATTGACATCTGTGAAAAATCAGTCATTACCAAGACGAAGTTCTCTTGGGGCGTTAAGTGATTTGACAGATGAAGAAGACTATGGTAGAGAATCAACTTTATCTGATATTAGATTATCGGAATATACTCTGGAAAGAATACTTCGATCATGTGAAAATAATTTTGATTTTTTACATAATATATCTTCTCATATAGATGAATATGACTTTGATGCTTATATATCTCAATTATTGATAAAGAAGGGTGGAGCGTCTCGCTTACCAAGACATAATGAACCAGCACGTCCACTATCATTGGAAGATATGGATATGGATATATCAAATAGTGATACTTTAAGTTTTTCTCTAAATAGAAATACCGAGGCTTCACGATCCATTCTATCACCACCGAATATAAAAACACCTTCACCTCCTGGATTTGATATACATAGACCAATTGCACTAAGAGTACCACCTCCATCTCCACCTCCATCTGTACCCGAAGACTCAATCCCATCATATATTAAAGATATTCCAAGAAAATATAATATAGACACAGGGGATAATACCGTAAAGAGTATTGAGATACCTCCAATTAATCCAGAAACAGGTATACCCAGATGGGATGAATGGAACAATATCCCAGAACCTGGAACAAGACCATTAACTGATGATGCCAGAGAAAGAGCAGATAATATTGCAAACAAAATATCTACAAGCATACTTAAAAATATCGAGGATGATTTAAAGAATGAAGAAGAAAAAGATAAAGATATTGAGAATGAATCAAAAAGATTGGTAGATGCGAATATAATGGTACATCTTCATCCAGATTTAACAATAAAAGTATCTGATATACCAGATGATATTTCTCCAACCAATTATGGGAATTTGCGTCAAATAATTTTTTTAATGTACTCAAATCATCTAATTGATAGTGGAACTACGAAAGAGTTAGCAGTTAAGATTGCTTCAAAATATCTTGTTATGTCTCCAGATGATTTTATCACGAAAGATAAAATGAATGAAATACAAACAGCATTATTTGCTAGAATATACGAAAGTGTAATTGGGATTGGAAAAGTGAATCAACTATATTCATTTCTTGAAATGTACAATATATATATTGCCTATCTTAAGACATACCATTTTATTAAAGATAAGATAATTGAGTCTACTGAAAAAGAGGAACATATCCAAAAGATTAGTAATCTAAATTCAGAAATGGAAGAAAAGATTAAATCAATAAATAGTCATGGTAATACGCATGTTTCTTATGAAAAGATTAAACACGATATACGAGAATTAGAGAAAGAAGTAACTAATTTACAGGAGTATCTTGCAAACATTGATCCCGAAAAGAAAGAAAAGATGAAAGCTGATTATGAAGATGCTGAGGAAGCTTTAGGAACAATTGCCATACGCATATCTATTTTTATGAAATCAATTTCAAATCCAATTGGAAGCAACATAAATCCAAAAATGGCGGAACTATTTTTACTAAATCCAATAAGTAGGATACTTTCATCAATATTAATTGCTACAAAAGAATTAAGTAAAATACCGCCAAGATCACGTGATAATTTTGGTACACAAAAATTATTTGGTATAGAGGTAGAGTTACTTGGACTGGTTATGCCTCCCAGTATAGATCATTATTATTTTCAAAATCATACTGCTGCTCTATTATGGTTGATGAATCAATTGGTCATATCTTTATATTATACAAAGACTTGGATGATTGTGATGATGGGTTATACTACACAAGCTATTGGTACTTATCTTATGCCATATTTGCTGGAGATATTACATATTTTAAAACGATGGAAGAAAGTTACACAAGAGAGTTTAGAGAATTGGACACAATTAATAGAATATAATGAGAATAGTTCCTCTATTATAAATGAAACCATTATAGAGGGTTGGACGAATCAAATAATTGGTCATTTTGGAGATCATGTTGACGAAATTACTCATGTTAGAACAACTATGATTGTTACAGCTGCTGCAAATATTCAAAATATTGGAAAATTTGCTCCTCCAAAATCGAAAGATATTCTGAATACAGTTATAACAAGTAGATAAATATCATTCGGACCGCGAACGTTTTCTTTTTCGAATAGTATATGCCGTGATTATTCTTTTCGGTCCCATTGAATTCTCATCTCCACTATGACGATCAAGTTTTATATCGTGTTTTTGGCATATACATTCAAATTCCATATCAGCAACATCATATGCGACTATGTCACATAATCGTTTGATTTTATCCTCACATATCTTTCTTTGATCAGACATTGTTAAAAAAATGATGTATAATTAATAGGTATAAATAATAACAAACACCGGATATTTATTAATAAGGAAACATGAATTCAGATTACATTAACAATGTGATGTCTTTCCCTTACAAATTAGACGTATTTCAAATTGATGCAATTGATGCAATTTTAAAAGGACATAATGTATTAACCCTATCACATACTGGTTCTGGTAAAAGTACTATTGGAGAATTTTCAATTGCTAATGCAATCAAAAATGGAAAACGAGCTATTTATACTACACCAATTAAAGCACTTAGTAATCAAAAGTATGGTGATTTCCAAAAGAAGTTTTCTGGTTCATGTGTTGGTATTTTAACGGGAGATATTAAAGTAAATCCTGATGCACAAATCTTAGTGGCTACACAAGAAATTATTTGCAATCTATTATATACCAATATTGAATACTTTGAAGACGTTGGAACACTTGTTATCGATGAAACTCATTATTTAAGAGACGCAGATAGAGGCACTATTTATGAACAAACAATCGCAATGATACCTAAAAGCATTACGCTTGTAATGTTAAGTGCTACTTTGCCTGGAGCTCAAAATCTTGCGAAATGGGTTGAAGATATCAAAGAAAAACCATGTGTTATGACTTCCACTAATGTACGCCCAGTTCCTCTTGTACACCAAGTTTACTGGAATGGCGAATATAAACAAGTATTAGAAGGAGATCATAATTTTGATGAGCAGGCATATAAATCTATGTTTAATGTGTGGAAAGATTCCAAAAATGTTCGTCTGAAAGATAAGCCTTCTGATAGCACTACTCTTATTAAGTTCTTAGATAACTTAAGCGAGAGAGAATTGTTCCCAGCATTATTCTTCCAATTTTCAAGAAAAGGTTGCGAAAGATTAGCCAAAATGATTCAACGTTCATGGTTAGATGGTAAAGAACAAACGCAATGTAT
>CERB01093816.1_pt1 | contig 16927 bp, 10 predicted proteins | sample 356271 | NCBI WGS metagenome assembly CERB01 (sample SAMEA2621155, study PRJEB7988) | marine metagenome | isolation source: saline water (ENVO:00002010), including
GGTTGCCGAGTGGGACTCCTAACCATTTGAAAGTCTACAAAAGTATCCCAACGAGATATAAATATTTCTGCGAAATTTAAAATTCAAAACCTTGATTTTGAAAAAAATTTTCCAGCAAAAAATTGCCCAAAAAACCTGAGTATGATATAATGGAACAATCAAAGGAAGAAATCGCACATCAGCAGCTTTTGGAGAATCCAAAGTATGCTGTACATGTGCATGACCGTCAAATCAAACGGATTACCGAATTACTTGAACAACTTGCAAGTAGAATAGTATCACTTGAAGACAAACTAATAGATTTGGATTTAAACGTAAGATTCAATAAAACACCATCTCCCGATGGTCCGCCCGAACCACCTTCAGGAACAGATTATGGAAGAACAACCTAATTTAGAAGACATACTGAATAACTTTGAGGAATTCTGTGATAACTTTGAATACTCAGCAGCAAAACGATTTTCTGGAATAGATAATGAATCAAGACAACCAATTGACAATACAGAAGTGCAACGAATTACTCCAACAGTTGTCCGAGAGGTTGACGATGGTGGAACAAAGGGTATTGAACTTAGAGTACCCCCAATTGATGTACAAGCCACCGAAATCCCAGAAGCATGAGAGTATAGCAGAAACACTAGATTATATTCATAACAGTATAGAGGAATTAAAGCAATGGCAGTCCCAGGACCAATAGCAACTGGTGCAAGTACAATAGCAACAGGACATTTATGTACAGTTACTACTACACTTGATCCATTAACATTATCTAAGACAGTACTTGCAGGTGCTGGTGGAAATTTAATTGCGATTGGTGCAGGTGTTGCTAAGATGACTGAGACATTGACTATTTTACATCCAGTTGGTGTGCCACCCCTGTGTACTGGTCTACATGCCATGCCAATCCTTACGGGTATACCAACTGTTTTAGTTAACAAGAAACCTGTGGCAGTTGTTGGCAGTCAAGTAGATGCTGGCACAGTCACGAGTGGAGTGGCAACCGTACTTATTGGTACTAAGGGAGTATAAAGACTTAATTAAGTTATACAACAATTGATTATTATATATGACTATCCTGCATATATAGTTTAACTTTATGAATTTTATTCATGGCAATTATGAATGGTGGGAATTACATCCCTGCAAAACCCAAGACAACTCGTCAAGGGATGTCAAAGAATACGAAGCTTAGTGCGTCAGCACGAAATGGGCGTGGGAAACGATACCGAGGTCAAGGTAGAAAATGAATACCGATAATACCTCTTCCTCCGACCAAAACGCCGAAAGCTCCGATATGCTTACTGTATTTGGAACTGAAAAGTTCCGTCCAATCCGTAGATTTGGTAAAACTATACCAAATTATTTTATTTCCGAAACGGGTGAACCTTGGAGTACCAAGGCTGTCTCTACTGGAAAACCACTGGTTCCCTGTGGTAGAGCAGACATGAAACGAAATGGTAATACTCCAAGAGATTCAAATCATCCAAATTGGTTAAAAGCTTCTAAGGTCTATAGTGCTGGTGCAAAAGTAGCACCAGATGGTAAACCAAGGAAAGCATACCCTCGTATTAATTGCGTCCTCCCCCATGACTGGTCTGACGATAGATACGAATACCATTATAATAAGACTGCTAAAGCACCTCAGATCACAATAGACCTCCATAAGGCAGTTATGGACACTTGGAGACCTATTGATGAGTATCCACCTGATCAGTTAAAGGAAACCTGGAATGACGTTCCAGAGGTCTGGAGACAGTGGGTTAGGGATACTGTTATCATAGATCATATAGATGGTGATACATGGAATTCCAATGTGGAAAATCTAAGATATTGCACACCAAGAGAAAACAACTCATTCGTTAAGGATCAAAAATACTTTGGTAATACACGTAAGAGAGATAAACTCACTGGTGAATATCTAAATAACACTAGTGACGAGAATCATTGTGATGAAGACCGACAAGAGTGACGATTTCATTAAGTCTGGTAAAAGACTTATAACTGACCAAGATTCAGATAAATTGTTGTCTGAAATCTCCAAACATAATGTAACTAAAATTAATGCTAGAATTTCAACACAGGACAGCAACACTGTTTCCGACAATTCTAATTGAATTTAAATTAGAAAATTCAACTGAATTCAATAAGTCCGTAATAGATCATCTCTATGCGGAACGAGAAAAGAATCCAAATCCAGAAAATAACTATTCTGCGAATGGACCAAAAGCATGGCACTCTGAAAAGAATTTACATCTAATAGACGAACAGTGGTCAAGAGATTTATATAATCTTATAGTGAATACTGCTAGTACCTATGCTAATAGGGAAATCCCTGATGATTCCTATGTTGAGTGTTGGGGCATGATTTTACCCAATGGTTGCTATTCAAATTACCACACTCATCCAGGATGTAACATTAGTGGTACATATTGGTTACAAGTACCAAAAGAAATGGAAGGTTTGGAAGAAAAGGATGGAGAGGAAGTAGGGGGAAGGTTCTGTGTACCTGATCCTAGAAGCGGTGCTTCAGCAGGATTGGATGTTCTACCCACATTTGCTAAATTACCTGTACCTGGTCATGGTATGACATTCGGTAGTTGGTTACCTCATTGGGTTGAGAGTCACTATTTTGATGAAGATAGAATTGCATTGTCGTGGAATATTACATTAGGACATTCTATATCTGATGTTGAACAACAAGAGAAAAGAAGGGAGCAACCAGGGCAAACTTGGAACGATAAAAAGAAGATAATTACTCCTCCACCAAAAGTTACGCAGAAAATTATTCTATAATCGCTAAATAACTACTGACTTCGTATATTGTCGGTAGATGACGACCAAATTGTCCTTTAAGGACATTAATATCACATTTAAGAAGCATCCTGTTACTAATGACTTAGTTGTTAGTAGGGATGCTTCTGCTATTAAGCAAGCATTAACTAATTTACTGCTTACTAATAAAGGAGAGCGTCTATTCAACCCAAGATACGGATCAAGCATAAGAAGCTATCTATTTGAACCACTAGATTATGGTACTGCAGCTCAAATACAGGCAAATATTGTTTATACTATAAACAAATTTGAACCAAGAGTAGATTTGGAAAATGTTGAAGTAACTCCAGATTATGATAATAATGGTTTTGAAGTTGAAATGGTTTACACTATAGATGGCATTGATGCTCCACCTACTGCGGTAGACTTCTTCCTAGAACGAACGAGATAATGCCATACACTCAATTAAACAATTTAGATTTCGTTGATATCAAAACAACTCTCAAAGAATACATGAGAGCACAAACTGATTTCAGTGATTACGATTTTGAAGGGTCAGCAATAAGCCAAATCCTTGATGTATTGGCGTATAACACGTATTACACTGCCTTCAATACAAACATGGTAGTCAATGAGTTATTTCTTGACTCAGCGACTCTGAGAGACAATGTAGTGTCTTTAGCAAAACAGTTAGGATATAATCCTAAGTCTGTTACTGCACCTAGTGCTACTATAGATTTAGATCTAACCTTTACTCAAACTGCACCAGCAACTGTTGTGTATAAAGCTGGTAGTGGATTTGTAACAAATTATGATGATACCTTATATCGTTTCGTTTTAAATGAAGATTATGAAGTAAGTGTTGATAATAATGTTGCTTCGTTTACTGACATAAAGGTATACGAAGGTTCTTTGATGAAAATGACTACATCAGTGGATCTTTCAACAAAACAAAGATTTATTATTGAGAATTCTTCAGTTGATACTAATACTATAAAAGTAAAGGTATATCCTTCTGGAAGTTCTGTTAATTTTGATACCTATAAATTGGCAAATAATATATTAGATATTGGATCTGATGATAAGGTATTCTTTATTAATGAGCAAGAAGATGAAAATTACGAAATCTTCTTTGGTGATGGTGTTTTGGGAAGAAAATTAGAAGACGGTGAAGTAGTTGAAATAACTTATATCATAACAAATGGTGTTGCTACTAATGGTGCAAGTAAATTTAAGTTTAATGGTATATTAAATGATGAGAATGGTAATGTAATACAACAACCATTTGCTAATTCTAGTTTAATTACGAAATCTATTGCTTCAGGTGGAGCAGACATTGAAAGTATTAGTAAGATTAAACACAATGCTCCTAAGTATTACGGATCACAAAACAGAGCAGTCACATCAAACGATTACAAGGCAATTGTCAGGAATTTATATCCAGCAGTGAGTGATATTATTGTATTTGGTGGTGAAGAGCAAGAACCACCTGCATATGGTAAAGTATTCATTTCTATAAAACCAACAGAAGCATCTAGTTTGTCTTCTTATACAAAGAATGAATTGGTTAAAGAGTTAAAACAATATACTGTTGCTTCAATCAAACCAGAGTTTGTTAATCCTTCAATTCTTTATCTTGAGTTGGATAGCAAAGTATATTATGATGGAAATCAAACAAAATTGATAGAACAGGAAATTGCTGCTAAGGTTGCAACTGGTATAACTGAATATCTTAAAACATCTGATACAGAAAAGTTTAACGGAAAGTTTAGATATAGTAAATTTATTAGTGTTATTGATAATTGCAATAATTCTATTAATTCTAATGATACTAATATTATTATGAGAAAGGATTTTATAGCACAGATAAATTCATCTTCATACTATGAAGTATGTTTCCAAAATAAATTCCTTAAAGATTGTGATAGTTCCGTTGTTTCATCCACTGGAATGACAGTATTTGAATATCCAGAGTATACAACTTACTTAGAGGATAGAGATGGCAAAATAGTCCTATATAGACTAGATTCCTTAACTGGTGAAAAGATATTGTTAGATGATTCTGTGGGAACCGTTGATTATGAAAAAGGTGAAGTTCAATTGTACGACTTTACTATTTTAAAAGGTACTTATTCTGATAATCGTATTGAGTTACGAGTCAAACCTGCTAATAAAGATATTGAAGTTAAACGTGAGGCATATCTAGACGTAGATGTGTCAAAGAGTAAATTTATTGCATATAAAGAGTGATAAAGACTGCAAATAAGATCTCATTTTTAATTGAGTCTCAATTACCAGATTTCATAAACGAAGAGTATGAACTTTTTAGTAAGTTCATACAAAAGTATTATGAGCAATTAGAGATTCAAGGACAACCTTTGGATATTATTAGTAATATCCAGAGTTATCGTGATATTGATTTTTATGAAAATGATATATTAAAGCAGTCAACTACACTGGTTGGAGTACTTAGTGATGCAGACACTGTTATAACAGTAGATGATGCTACTTCATTCCCAGAGAAAGGTGGGTATATTAAGATAGATGATGAGATATGTTTTTATGATAGTAGAAATGAAACACAGTTTTTAGATGTAAGTCGTGGTGTAAGTGGTAATACGACTTTAGGAGATTTATATACCAAGAGTAATTTTGTAACAACACAAGCTACTACTCATGTAAATGGTAGTACTGTACAAAATATTAGTAATTTATTTTTATATGCTCTTGTAAAGAGTTTTGAAAAGCAATATCTTGCAGATTTTCCAGAAGCATATTTAAAAGAAGAAGTTGATAAGAGAACATTAATAAAGAATATAACTAGTTTTTATCAATCAAAGGGTACTGATAATTCAATTAAATTCTTATTCAAATGTTTAATTAAAGATGATCCTAATCCATCTATCTTATATCCTAGAGATTTCACAATTAAGTCTTCTGATTCCACTTGGATTAATAACTATTCTTTAAAGGTAAAGATTGTAAGTGGCAATCCTGTTGATTTAATAGGTAATAAAATTGTTCAAACTACTGGTATATACGCTTCTGCGATAGTTGATAATGTTACATATACTGGAAAATATGATGGTGATGATTTATACGAGATAATTCTTGCAGAAGATACTATAAATGGATCTTTTAGTATTGCAAATAAAACAAAGTTAACAAAGGATATTACATCTTTAGATACCATTGGTAATAGAGTTAATGTATTCTCTACTCTTGGTTGGGATAAGGAAGGGCAATTCTTTATAGATGGAGAAAAATTTTCATATAAAGAAAAGAACGTAAATCAATTTGTTATATCAGATAGAACCTCTAATGGTATTCATTCTGTAGGATCTATAGTAACTTATGGAGATACTGTATCTGGTTCCAATGTAACTATGTTGGTTTATGGTATTTTTTATGGTGTTGAAAATACCAAAAGTGTTCCTTATTCAAATGTTGGTGATACAATTGATATTTCGGAACCAGGTTTTACTACTGATGATGTAAGAATTCTTGATAGTCAAAATAACATTAGGTGGGAATTGTATGGAATTACACCTGCTGTACCTGAATTAAATTCTAATGTTTCAGCAATATATGAAGATGATGATTCTTATTATATTGCATCTTCTGGTTGGCCTTCTCATGTTATAGGAGCAGGTATATCAACTGGTGGAACTGATCAGAAATATTTAAAAATTATTAGGAAGAGACCTATTTCTACAACTGAGTCTTATGAGACTAAGTATAGAGATGTTGGTATTGCTATTAATGGTATTCCATTTCTAAGTTATAAGGATGAAGATGTTGTTTATAGTGGTGCTATTGAAAGTATCTCTATAATCAATAGGGGTACTGGGTATAATAATGCTCCTTTTGTATTGGTAAATAATACTCCAAATATAGCACGTGCAAAACTTGCTGGTCAGGTTGTTGAATCAGTAGTTGTTGATGTTCCTGGTGAGTATGATATTATACCAACAGTAGATATTGTATCTGGTAGGAATGCTAAAGCAACTGCTGTTGTTACCAATGGAGAAATAACAAGTCTTATTATTGATAATCCTGGTGAGTACTATTCACATCCACCACAAATTAGAATAGCAGATAAAGTGGGTAAGGGTAGGTATGCAAGTTATATTGCAGAAGTTTCAACTTCTGGTCAGATTACTGGGTTTACAAAAATAACTGGTGGAAGTCTTTATACACATGGTAATGTTGTTGTTGATATTATTCCAGATGGATCTGGTGCTACTGGAATTGCATCTATAAAAGAATGGAGAAAAGATAGGTATTATAAGCATAATATTACAAATTCAAATCTAGACTTTGATAATGGATATAAGTTTGATAATATTATTCCTTCCAAGGGACACGGATATGCTTATTATGCTTCTCCCTCTACGTTAAGAACAAATGATAATGGAGGATCTCATTCACCTATTCTTGGATTTGCATACGATGGAAATCCTATCTATGGTGCTTATGGGTATTATGAACCATTAGATTCTACTAGTGCTATTTCTCAGATGACATCTAGTTACTCTTTGAATACAGCAAGAGTAGGTGGACCAGCAGAGGATTCTTCTAATCCATTAGGTTCTTTTATTAATGATTATACTTATATTCCTGGATACGGAACATTAGATGAAAATAATGGACGTTTTTGTGTTACACCAGAATTTCCTGATGGTACTTATGCATATTTTGTTACTGTTAATAGTTCTAATGAACCCGTATTCCCATATATTATAGGAAAGAATTATTATTCTATACCAATAGATTCTAATTATAATTCAGAGATATCTCAAGATGATATACCAAATACAGCTTTAAGGTTGAGAACAGGTGGTATTGATAAGAATGGGGATTTAACTACTGCTCAAATTGCTGAAGTAACTAGAGGAACTGTATCATCTGCTACAATTGCTAGTAGTGGAAATAATTTTTCTGTTGGTAATAAATTAGTTATTGATAACAGTAATACTGGAGGATCTGGTGTTGTTGGTGAGGTTTCTTCTGTTAAAGGGAGTAGTGTTGTATCATTAGATTCTCAGTCTTCTAAGGTTCTTTATTTTGATCTTAGTAATATCGGATACCTTTTTGCTGGAGATACCATTACACAAGCAAATACTGGTGCTACAGGAACTTTAATTGGTGATGTTATATCTGCTAAGACATTTGTTTTAAAGAATGTAACAGGAACATTTAATAGTACAGATGTACTATCTTCTAATACTGAAGTTGTTTCTTTGATATTAGATAAAAGTTCCTCTTATAGTAAAGGAGCTATAGTAGTATTGGAAGATGGTATAGCTGTTGAACCTGTTGCTAGGGGAGAAGTTTTAGAATCAACAACAAATCAAAATAGTGTAAAATTAAAAGTTACAAAAACAGGGTTTGTTCCTTCAACTACTTTGTTCTTATCAAGTGAAAATTTAAATGATACTACTGGATCTAAGATTTTCTCTATTACACCATTAAGTTCAAATCTTTCAATATTTGAAATAACTGATAATGTAGCTTTACTTACTACTTCAGTACCACATAATGTTAATGTTGGAGCAGATATTGATGTTGATATAAATCCAGATGATAATACAACAACAACTAATTATTTTGTAAGAAGTAGAATATATCAAGAAGTAACCCTTAAAAACCTAGTCATATCAAGGGTTCTCAGCGATACAGGAATTGGAAGAAGTGAGATTCTCAATAGTGGTGCAAATTATACAGATGATGTTTATGAGAATATAGCATTAACTGGTGGAACTGGTAATGGTGCTAAAGCAAAAATCACAGTTCAGAACAATCTTGTAACAAAAGTAGAGATAACTGAAAAAGGTACTGGTTATAATAAATTTGATCTTCTTACTGTAGGAGATACAGCTTTAGCTAAGACTGATACAAGTGAACCAAGGCTAGCAGTTCGTGTTGACCATGTTGGTTTCTCATCTGAAAATTCTAAATTACATCTTGATAGTTCTTTAGATATAAAAATTAATGATCATCTTATAATAGGTGATGAAATTGTCAAGGTAGAAGGTATTGTAGACAATACTGTTATAGTTCAAAGAGGATCTAATAAGGTAGATCATTTTGATGGTGCTGTTGTTGCAGTGAATGATCCAGGGTATAACCTCTCTAGTGGATATAAAATTAATAGTACTGGTGTTGTTACCGAGGATTCTAATAATGCAATTGTATTATCGTATGATTCAGTAACACAAAAAGTGGTATTTGTTTATGATTACAATCAATCATTGACCAGTATTGATTCTTTATCATTAACATCAGTATTTTTTGATGAGAGTTCTCCAAAATCTAGACTGGTAGAGATTGAGAGTTATTCATCTCCACAGATATATTTTGAGTTTTCCACAGATGGATCTACATTTACTAGAAATCCTATAATTGATATTAAGAAATATTACAAATATAACTTTGATGTTACTCATTCATCAATGACTGGTAAGAAGTTTAATATTTCTCCTAGTATTAATTTTAATATAGTTACTCCTGAGTTATTAAAGGTTCCACCTTTGATTGATCTTAAATTAGGATTTGGAGCAAGAACAGATTCCAATACTTATACAAATAAAGAAGAAGTATATTATTCAAAATACTATTATTATGATGAAAATGGTATAGTTTCTAGTGAAGGATCTTATTTTAATATAGTTGAAGATCCTTTACAAGGATCTAAAAAATCTTTATATACAACATCTATAGATATAGTATATTTAACTGGTGTAAAAGCACCTCATGATGGCAGTGGATCTATTTCGTATACTACTAAGTCATCATTTGCTGTTGGTGAAATAGCATCTGTTAATATAGTAAATATTGGTCGTGATTATAGTAGGATACCAATAGTAACAGGAATCTATAATAATGATGGTGTTGTTGATAAAAATGTAGAATGTTATTTAAGTAGTAATGATATTGGTATTCCAACTAGTATCAAGATATTTAATAATGGTGGATTATATCATAATGATTTTTCATTACAATCTACTTTTAAATCTAATTCTGTATTGATTCTAAAATCAATATCAAAAAAATTACCAATTTATAGAAAAGGTGAGATTGTAATTCAAAAAATTAATAATGTAGAAGTTGCTAGAGCAAGAGTTACTTCATGGATTGAAGGATCTAATATTCTTATAGTTGATAGAGTTACAGGGATTTTTAGAAAAGATCAAGATGTTATTGGTCTTGGAACTTATGAAACTGCCAAATTAAAAAGTATTAGTTTTACGAAATTTTCTCCTGTTATTAAAACTTATTTTGATAACTTAGGTTACTATGGTTCTGATTATGGTAAGATTAGTGATTCCAATCAGAAGATTCATGATTCATACTATTATCAAGATTATTCTTATTTGATAAAATCAAAGACTCCTGTTGATAATTGGAGATCTTTAATTAAAGAAACTACTCATCCAGCTGGATTCCAATTATTCGGTGAAGTATTAATTGAATCATCTGGACAAAATAGAATGCCAGGAAACACTAGTGTTAGTAGAGTTAGTGTTATACAAGCATGGAATCCAGAAAAGAATAAGATTACAGTACAGAGTACTAAGAAACAGATTACTCAAAATATTGTACTGATGAAGAACCTTAATGTTGAGAAGGGTGTTGGTTCTGCATCTCTTGATACAGCAAGTCTTTCTGAGATTAGTGCTGGTAATATATTCTTAGATGCTCCTTTCAATGGATCTCTTACAAATAAAGGTAATTTAGAAGGTAGAACAACATTTACATTAAAAGATATTAATGGACATATAGTAAGACCATATAATGAGCAGTCATTGATTATTACTTTGGATGGTATATTACAGGAACCTGGTGTTTCTTATACTATTTCTGGAGATCAAATTACTTTTGCTCAACCTCCATTAGGACCATCTGTTAAGAATGAACAAGATATTCCTGGTGTTACATTCTATGGTAAATTATTTGAGTTTAAGAAAGATAGTTTAAATCAGAGATATCTTAAGAAGATTAGAAATATTTTCCAGAGGACTGGAACTTGGATAGATGCTGCTAATCAGCTTGAGATGAATAGAACATTTATTCAAGAAGAAACACTTGGTTATATTAAGAATAAGTATCCAGTATTATCATGGGGATCTTTAGAGTCTAAGTGTATAAGAGATATAGGATTGTTTGTTGATGCTGTAGCACATGATTTGAGATTTGGAGGAAATGAAAAGACTATTCTTGCTGCTGAATCTTATTTTACTAATGATACTCTTACATCTTTAATAGGTGATGCAGTCTTAGTTGATCCTACTAAACCTAATGGAGATAAGATTTCTGAGTTAGAAGCAACTATAGAAGCATTCAGTTACATGAATCGTCTTGCTAAGTTAGCAATGAGGAACTGGGATTATATTGATCGTCAGGTTTCTTGGACTCCTGGTACTAACCAAGTTACTATTAGTGACACAAATAATATTGCTTTGGGTATGAGAGTTAGTGCTGGTAGGGCATTTCCTAAAGAAGCAAGAGTTATTCAAATTGTTGATGATAGAAATATCAGAATTGGAAGAAAATTATCTGATACAGAAGTAGAAAATATAAATTCTCTTCCTCTTGCAGAGACATCAGTAAATATCATTTCTGATAATACTACTCTTGATGATAATACAAATACAGTTAGTTCTATAACTCAGGTTGGGGAAGGTTTCTATCTTCGTATTGGATCATCAGTTTATTATGCTTTAACACCAGCTGATTCTGCTCTTCCTTCAGATAATGCTCAAATGATATTCTCATTTAGTCCTCTTAATGATGGTACTTATTATGATGCTTCGTTGTTAATTGAAAGGAACAAGTCTGATATTATTGCTTCTGCTATTGCTGCTGTTGATGCTAAGTATCCATCACATGCTGTTACAGGATATACTGCTAAGTGTGAAAGAGATTTGGGATATTTAATTGATGCTGTTAATTACTCATTGAGATATGGTGGAAATGAAAAGATAATTCACTTTGCAAGAAGTTTCTTTGTTGGAAATGATATGACTCACTTGTATGGTGAGTTACCAGAAGCTTTATATGCTTTCCATCAAGCAAGAGATTTGATGATAAAAGCAATGAGAAATCAAGGTGCTGTTACTGATAGTTCAATTCGTATTGATAATCAAGTACCTTTGTGTGCTCAAATTGAAAGTGCGATAGCAACATATGTTTCTAGTGTTGAAGTTATTCTTGAGAGAGGAGTTAATGCGGTTGCGTTAATAAGACAGAATGATAATGATAGTGGATATTGGTCAAATACACAGTCTTATACAAATATTAATATACTACCAGATCCACAATTAGTTAATGGGGTACTGAAAGAATGTGAAGATGTCTCTTCTGCATTAGATTCTTTATATGAGAATGTTAAGCAAACATTAAATACAGGAGTTGGAACTTCATCTATATCTAAACCAGATTACATTAATAACGAAAATAATATATTTGAATTATATTATACCGATGGAACTGCTGTTGATACTGAAGTCAATGAAGATCTATTTGTAGCATTAAGTGGGGTTTTACAACACACAACTTCTTATTATATTGATAGAACTACTGTACCAAATAAGATTGTTTTTGATGCTCCACCTATTTGGGGTCAGAATGAAAATACAAAAACAGTTTATGAACCATTAGCTGTTGAAAAATTCTTTGCTCATGGAGTAGGTGCTTATCTTAGATGTACTATTAATACTAGTGATACTAAAGGATCTAACGGTCCATTTTTAATTCTTGATTCTAAAGATGAGTCTAAGATAATTAGTGCTCCAGAATTTGCGTTAGTCTTTATTGATGGTGTATTACAAAAAGAAAAAGATTCTTATATTATAAATGGACCTACTATTACTTTTAACAGAAAGATTTACAAAGGTAATAATGTTGAAATGATTGTTCTTTATGGAAGAGATTTAGATTCTTCTGTTAGTCTTTATGATTTTGAGTCTAATGAGTATTATAATGAGATTCTATTGACTTGTGATGCTGGATCTACTAACGATTTTGCTGCTTGGAAGAAGTGGTTTGGTTTATCACACGATGATCATCAAGTAGCATATCAAAAGATAAATGGAGAAAAGGTCTTTATAGGTAATGTAAAGACATACACTACAACTAATCAGAAATTGATTATTAATCTTTCTGGTAATAATCCTGCAATGGATGGATCATCAATATTCTTCTCTGGTACAGATAATTTCTTTGGTGCGGAAGATTTCAATGATGAGTATGAATTAACAGGAACAACTAATACAATTTCAGTAGTAAGAAACAGTTATAATGATTATAGAATGCAGAGAAATTCTGCTAGATGGTTATATGGATCTAAGAAAGCAGATAAGTCTTTCTATGAAAAACATAGAGGTAGTGCTAACTTAATTGCTGGAGATTCTATTAGAATACATGGTGAAGATAATTATAGAACTATAAAAGAACTTCCTCAGTACGTAAGTCCTAAAACTTATAATTCTGGTGATGAGGTATCAAATAATTTCTTTGGATCTTGTTTTACTACAGATTATATTGGTAATAGAAGAGGAGAAGGTCTTTCAGTTACCTGTCAAGTGACTAATGGTGAAGTATCTTCTATTACTTGGAATAAGACTACTTACAATGCACAAAATCAAGTTGAAAAACGTAGTGATGCCAAGGGTTATGATACTACACCAATATTACATTTCATCCCTACAGATCAGAAAGGTGGTGGAGCAAGAGCTGAGGTTATTGTATGTGACGGTGAGATTGTTGATATAGTATTAACAAATTCTGGTTCTGGTTATACTACGGCTCCAACAGTTGTTACTGCAAGACAATATGATCTTATTAAACAACGTGGAAGAAAAATTGATAGTTTAATTAATATAAAGGTAGAAACTGAGTTACTATACAATACGTTCCCAGGAACGATTATTCCTGTTGATATTACTCCTATTAGAGGAACTGATCCTGTTTCTCCAATTCCACTTGATCCAAACCTTCCTGGTGATAAAGATCCAGACGGATATGTACGTTCTTCATTAGCTTCTTCTAATCATATTCAAATTACTGAATTTATTAATAGAAGATTGGATGTACCTTCTCCTGATGGAAAAACACTTGAAGTTAATAGGTATTTCCCAACAGTAGTTGATTCTGTAAGACTTCCAGATATATCACATACATCACAAGGAACAAGTATTTTAGAACTTGGTGCTTATGATGCACGTATGTTTAAACCTTTTGTTTGGGTAACCACGAAGGGTATTATAACAGTACCACCTGGCCCAGGTCCAGGCCCAGGTCCAGGACCAGGTTTTCCTCCTGGTCATCCAGGAAATCCTGATGAAAAGCGTTATACATATCAATTAGGATTCGTTGATCATCGTGGATTTGTAAAACCACCTCGTTTAGAGAATATGACAATGAGACCTTCATTCTTCCAATGGGAGGGTGCTAAGTTTATGAGTACAGGAGATATTTTATCACCAGCAGGTCATTCCGTATCAGAATATACTATTGAAGAATTTGATAGGTATGGATTCAATCTATTACAATTTTCCGCAAATGCTTACTCTGGTTGGGCAGATGATGGATATTCGTTTAATATAGGTTATCCAACTATTAATAATTATCTAAGTCAACTAGAAGTTGATAATCTACCATCTGAATTTCAAGGTGGATTTGTTAGAAATGGTGGTGTAATCTATGCTAGTACTAGGTTATTCCCTTCTTCTGGAGTTATTTCCATTGGAAAAGAAAAAATATATTATAGTAATAAATTGACTGATCGTTTCTTAGGATGTCAAAGAGGATTTGCTGGTTCTATTATAGAAGAGCATCCTGTGGGATCTTATCTAAGAAACGCCTAATTAAATTATATAAATAAACCAGATTCGTCTTAACAACAAGAGCTCAGTGCTATGGCAGCTATTATTTCAGAAAAATTTAGAATCTTCAATGCGAAGCAATTCTTAGAATCACTTGGTGAAGCGGAAGCAACCAATATGTATTTCTTCGTTGGAAGATCCTCAAAGTGGGATGTTTACATAGAACTACACAATATCAGTGGTACTTTCCAAGTAGGAGAAACCGTCAGTGGCGGTGGATGGAGTGCAACAGTAGCGGAAGTACACGCTAACAGTTTACTCTGTTCTAATGTTCTTCCTACTTCTACTACAACTCCTTCATGGGGAACTACCATTACTGGTGGTACTTCAACCGCAACTGGAGTCTCTAGTATATACAGATATGCCACGGAAGAAATTCCACCATTGCCTTTAGATAATCAAATTGAGAAGCAATCAGTTTATAATGAATTAATTGCTGCCAAACGAATCAATTCTGATGCTGCTCGTCTTGTTATTCCTCGTTACAACTGGAATACTCAAGTAAATCCTAAGTTTGATATGTATAGACCTAACTATTCAGCAACTCCTGCTGGTGGTGGATCTGTAGGTAAGCAAACTGCTCTTGGAAATAATGGACTAACAAGTGCTAAATTCTATGTTATGAATAACACATATGAAGTATTTAAGTGCTTGTATAATGGTGAATCACCTGCTAATCCAACTGGTGTTAATGTTGTAGACGAACCAAAGAGTAATCCTACTGCTGGTCAAGGTACATTTGCAAATGGAGTATTCATCTCAGAAAATGGAAATTATATTTGGAAGCATTTATTCACTCTACCTACAGGTGATGTTCTTGCTTTCTTATCAACAGATTTCTTACCAATTGCTGCTTCAGGTGAGACATCAAGAGTTGCTGTTGAAGGTTTAGCAGTTGATGGTGGAATTCATGTAGCAGTAGTTAAAGATGCTGGTGCTGGTCTTCCTTCGTCAAATACTTATTATTCAAAAATCATTGGTGATGGTACAGGTGGAATAGTTAAGTTCACTACAGATGGATCTGGTACTATAACTGGTGCTTCAGTTGAGGCAGCAGGTAGTGGATATACTTATGGTAATGTATTGTTGGAACAGGGTAATGTATTTACTGATGCAGCTGCAACTGCTGCTGTAGGTACTGTTAATGCTTCTTCAACAGGTTCTATAGAAGCAGTTATATCACCTGAAGGTGGACATGGTTCTAATGCTGATGCAGAACTCTTTGGTAAGAGAGTGATGACAAACATTAGATTGACTTATGATGAAGGACAAGGTGATTTCCCTGTGGATAATGATTTCCGTAGAATTGGTATTATTCAAGATCCAACTACTTGGGGAACAGCTGCTAAGGCAACTAGTTTAACAGTACGTGGAACACATGTTGTCAAGATCAATAACCACACAGCAGATTATGTTGTTGATGAAGTTATCTCACAGGCTAATGCAGGTGGTACATCTAAAGGTACTGTCGTATCTTGGGATTCTACTGATGGCATTCTAAAATATTATCAGTCTCCAGATGTTCATACTAGTGGTGGTAAAGTACATGCATTTGCAGCAGATGCTACTGTTGCTATAGTTGGTGCTACTTCTACTGCTTCTGGAACCGTTGATACAGCAACGGGTACTGTAGGAACACCTGTCGTTGTTACTGATATTTCATTCGTAGAAGGTCTTTCAAATCCTGAGATTGAACCCAACTCTGGAGATATAGTATACATAGAGAATAGAAGACAGATTACACGTGCTCCTGACCAGATTGAGGACATTAAACTTGTAATTGAATTCTGATTCTTATCCCCAAAAACTAGAGATAAAGTGAGATGCCTCAGAAGACTAACCTAAATGTAGCTCCATACTACGATGATTTTTCACAGGATAAGAACTTCTACAAGGTGCTCTTTCGCCCTGGATACTCAATCCAAGCGAGGGAGTTAACCCAGTTACAGTCTATCCTGCAAAATCAAATTGAAAGTTTTGGTAAATATGCTTTTAAGCAAGGTGAGCTGGTAATACCAGGAGAAGTTGGATTTAATAACAAACTTAATTTTGTTAAATTATCATCCGTATCTGAGATACCTATAAATCAGGATGGAAAGATAGTTTATAAGAAGTATGATATTACACAATTAAAAGGTCAATCTTTAAAAGGATTAACTTCTGGTGTTACTGGTATTGTAGTTGAATCTGATATAGCTACAGAAACTACTTCTGATATTATATTTGTAAATTATACAAATAGTGGTGATGCAGGTAATGAGGATACA
>CERB01105402.1_pt1 | contig 16902 bp, 9 predicted proteins | sample 356271 | NCBI WGS metagenome assembly CERB01 (sample SAMEA2621155, study PRJEB7988) | marine metagenome | isolation source: saline water (ENVO:00002010), including
TCCGCTAAAGCATCTTCAAAATGTGTCTGAATAGATCGTCTTAATGGTCTTGCACCTAACTTTTGATCATACCCTTGTGAAACAATCAACTCTTTTACTTTCTTATCATACTGTAATATTATCCCCTGTTCTTCTAATCTCTCTTTAATATCTAATAACATGACATCTGCAATGTCATACATATTCTCTTTGTTTAAGGCTTTAAAGATAATAATATCATCGATTCTATTTAAAAATTCTGGCTTAAAACTTTCTTTGAGTTCTTGTTGTAATTTTGCTTTGATTGCATCATATTTTTTTTCTTCAACTCTCGTAGGATCTACAAAACCAAATGATGTTTCTTGATGAATATGCTTACTCCCTATATTCGACGTCATAATAACAATCGTATTTTTAAAATTGACCACTCTTCCACTTGAATCTGTTAATCGGCCATCTTCTAAAATTTGTAATAAAATGTTTAAAATATCTGGCGACGCTTTTTCTAGTTCATCAAACAATATGACCGAATAGGGCTTTCTTCGAACTGGCTCTGATAATTGCCCCCCTTCATTAAATCCAACATACCCAGGTGGTGACCCAATTAATCTAGAAACAGTATGTTTTTCCATATACTCTGACATATCAATTCGTATCATATTATCAATGCTTCCAAATAGATTTTCAGCTAATCGTTTGGCTAATTCCGATTTTCCTACCCCTGTTGGCCCTAAAAACAAAAAGGACCCTGTAGGTCTTTTGGGATCTTTTAAGCCTACCTTTGCTCTTTTTACTGCTCTTACGAGTGCTTTTACCGCATCCTTTTGTCCTATAATATGCTTTTCAATTTCTTTATCCATTGTAATTAATCGCTGTGTCTCTTCACTATTAATTTTTGTAATCGGCACTTTCGTCCATGCCGAGACAATTTCTGCAATTACATTTTCATCTACCGTTGGTGATGCCAAGATACGTTGTTCCTCTGGCAATTTATTCACTTTCTTTCTTATAGCAGTTAACTGACTTTTTAACATTTTTTGCATTTCTGCATCTTCTTTTTGTTTTGCTATAGCAACTTCAGCTTCTAACTTTTCTTGCTCTTGCATTAATTGCTTGGTTTCTATTGGTAAACTAGATGCCTTTAGCATAATTTTTGCAGCCGCCTCATCAATAACATCAACCGCTTTATCTGGCAAAAATCGCTCTGTTATATATCTGTTTGATAAATTCACAGCCTCAATCAATGATTCATCAGTAATGGTTACATTATGAAATTCCTCGTATCGCTCTCTAATTCCTCTTAAGATTTGAATTGTTTCGTCCATAGACGGCTCTTCAACTAATACCGATTGAAATCGTCTTTCTAAGGCTCCATCTCCTTCTATATGCTTGCGGTACTCTTCTAAGGTTGTTGCGCCAATGCATTGTAACTCCCCTCTTGCTAATGCTGGCTTAAATAAATTTGCGGCATCTAAACTTCCTTCAGAACCGCCTGTCCCAATTATGGTGTGTAATTCATCTACAAAAATTATTACATTTCCTGCTTTTCTTGCTTCTTCCATTACTTTCTTTACACGATCCTCAAATTCTCCACGATACTTGGTTCCTGCTACTAATAACCCTAGATCTAATGTTATAACTCGCTTATCTTTTAACTTATCTGGTATTGTGTCTGAACATATTTTTTGAGCTAACCCTTCTATTATAGCCGTTTTTCCTACCCCTGGTTCTCCCGTTAATACTGGGTTGTTTTTGGTTCGTCTACATAAAATTTGAATAATTCTTTCAATTTCATCTTTTCTGCCTACAACAGGGTCCAACTTATTTTCTCTAGCTAACCATGTTAAATCTCTTCCAAATAAATCTAATGTTGGTGTTGGTACACTTGTTTTTGTTTTTTGCTGAACATTAACCTTGTCTCCTAAATGCTTAAATAATGTATTTTTAAAGGTTGAAACCTCAATACCTAACTCTGCTAATACCCTTGCCGCTATTGATGTAGGGTCTCTAAAGACAGATAAAAATAAATGTTCTACATTAACATAATTATGACCTAATTTTCTTGCTTCATCCCAAGCATAGGTTAATACTTGTTTTGCTTGTTGAGTAAACGGTATATTTCCATAATCAGATGTAATACCTCCATACTCTAGGCGCTCTTCTGTTGCATTTGTAATTTGGTCTGATGTATACCCCATCTCATATAAAGACTTCACTACAACATTATCTGCTTCCCCTATAATTCCTAATAAAATATGTTCTGTTCCAACGTAACTATGATGAAACCGTTTAGCTTCCTCTTGTGCTAACATAATGGCTTGAATAGCTTTTTCTGTAAATCTTGAGAACATAAGTATTTATAGTGTAATTCATTACAAGTTATAATTGCAAGTAACCATACTATTTTCTTTTTAAACTTTTTTATTGCTGTTTAACTGATATCTCGTACAATATCATTATTATGAAACTTAATGACTTTGACTATCATTTACCTCCCCATTTAATTGCTCAGTCGCCCTCTGTGAAGCGGGATCAAAGTCGTCTCATGGTTGTTCATAAATCTACCGGTATCATTGAGCATAAATCGTTTCATCATATTATTGACTATTTAGATACGAACTCTGTTTTAGTTTTAAATAATACAAAAGTGTTTAACGCACGCTTATTTGGGTATAAAAAAACAGGTGCTCATATAGAAATGTTTTTACTTAAACAAATTGATAAGACCAAATGGTCCTGCTTGTTACGTCCTGCTAAGCGCGTTTCTGTTGGTGATCAGATAATAATTTCACCTAATTTTTTTGCTACTGTCGTTGAAAAAAATGATTCTATTATTCTTGATTTCTCTTTTTCTGGTGATTTTTTCTCACTATTAGATCTCTATGGAGAACCCCCTCTTCCACCTTACATTAAACCCTCTAATGCTCAATATTTTAAAGAACGCTACCAAACCGTCTTTGCTCAAGAACAAGGGTCTGTAGCTGCGCCTACAGCAGGCCTACACTTTTCTGATGATTTGTTAGCTAACATCCGTTCTAAAGGTATTGCTATTGATTATATTACCTTACACGTTGGCTATGGCACTTTTAATTCTGTTACTACTGAAAATATTGCTGATCACTATATGCATTCTGAATCTTATACCATTACACCTGAAACTTCTTTACGCCTTCAATCGTATCTAAAAGATGGGAAAAAAATAGTTTCTGTTGGCACTACATCAACTCGTACTTTAGAAACCGCTATCAAACACTCCCCTCCTTTTTCTTCTGGAACGTTTGACTCTGATCTTTTTATTTATCCTGGTTATTCATTTCAATGTGTTGACTCTATTATTACAAATTTTCATTTGCCTAAATCTACCTTACTGATGCTTGTCAGTGCTTTTTCTGGCTTCTCTTTAATAAAAAAAGCTTATGAAGAAGCTATTTCTGAAGAATACTCTTTTTATAGTTTTGGGGATGCGATGTTATTGTTATGAAATCATTTAAAACTTTTCTTTTTTTAATTTGTTTTTTTGTTTTTGATGTCTCTACAGCTCTTTCTCAAACCTTTTCTTTTGTTGAAGTTGTTGCAACTAAATCTCTTGTTCTTATCAATCCTTTCAATGATTCCACTGCTATTTATAAAATTAAGCAAGGTGATTTATTCCCGTTTATAAAAAAACAAAATGACTATATTAATATCTATATTGAGGGCTCTAATAAAGGATGGGTTGATGCCTCTCATGTTAATATCCAAGACTTTGATACGGCACCTACCCCATCTATTGCAGAAAAACTAACTGTCTCCTCAACTCCTTATTATAGTTTTTCTGGACAAGAAAATTATCGATTTCCTAATCGATCTTCAAATCAAAACTTTGATATTAATAGTGATGGTTTTGTTGAAATTAAGGCAAGTGGAAGGAGTTATTCCCCTACTGATATTAATTCTCCTCTCTGGCAAACTATTGTCAATGACCCTGTCTATAAAAAAATTCCTCGTGATGTTCTACTTGGTCCTATCGATGTTGATACTCGCTCTCGTATTAACTTAGAAGGAAAGTTATCCGAAGATTTATTTGTTTATTATGATATTGAGCAAGAACCTGAAATGCCAGGAAAATATGATGTTGAAATTAAATATAAAGATCATCACCTTCAGTTTTTTCACTTAAATGCTAATTATAAACAAGGGAACTATATTAATATCAACAAATCTCTTCGTGGAGCTCAATATCGTTTTGATGATTCTTATAATTTGTTTCAACTCTCGATGGGAAAAGAGAGATCTGAATCACATAAACTTGAAAACTTTGGCTCCGGTTCAAAAATCATAAAATTATCTCATAAATATGTTTTTCCTGGCTCTGTTAGCGTTTACGTCAATAATACAAAAAAAACAGAAGGCTCTGCTTATGAAGTTGATTACTATGATGGTACCGTTACCTTTTCTTCTCCTCTTCAAAAAACTGATTATTTTAAAATTATCTATGAAGTTTCTAATCCTATTGCAGATTATCTTCCTGTTTTAGCTCGACGTAATTTTCAAGCGATACAATACGCTGGTTCTTCTCGTTCTATTGAATCCTTTTCCTTAATCAAGTTATCTAATACTGATATGTTTGTTTATAACCCAGAGAGCCCCCCTGAAATGTATCCAACATTTAATGTTTTTGTAGAGTTATCTAACACAACAAATATTACTCAAAATATTACTACGGTTGTTCAAACATTAATTGATGTTAACATCTTAAACTCTGATTATACCTTGTTAAATTACTTAACGTCTTCTAATGTTTACTCTATTTTTGATTTAACACTTCCCTCTGCTGATATTTTGCTCATTATTAATGAATTAGATACACTATTTGCTAATACGGCTCTCTATAAAGAAGAACTTCTTAATCGGTTTTCTGATATTCAACTTTTTCCGGATTCTTTTATAACTATTGAAGGCGTTACATTAAAAGATTCTATTGATATTTTTTATGCTTTACTGGCTGATAATATTTTAAACTCTCAAGGTTTTATTATCTCTAACATATTATTTCGTTCATCTCTTTTTACTGACACATCTCCTTTTTATTATTATGATGATTCTATTCTGTTATGGATTAAATCTTTTTTTCTTGAAAAAAAACAATCCGTTCGTCCTCGCTTTCTTACATCCAAAAACCCTATTTCTTTTGGGTCTATCTCTGTTTATCTAAATGATATTAAATTAGTCATGAACCAAGATTTTACGGTTGATTATTCTCTTGGTATTTTTTCTTTTTTAATTCCTCTTAACCAAAATGATGTTATCGAAATTCATTATGATTATCATATACGTCAATCTTTTGTCGATGAATTTGTTGGAAAAGACTCCACAGGGCCTTATCAGCTATCTCATTTTCCTGTTTTAGATGGGACAGCTAAAATTTTGCTTGATAATAAACTTTTAACAGAATTAAATGACTTTATTATCGATTATGATAATGGTGAAATTTTCTTTAACTTTGATGTTATTTATCCTTCTATCTTTACGGTCTACTATGATTATATACAACAGAAAAAAGTCACCACATCTAGCAAGAAACGTCCTTTTGATATTAGCGCTACTTATATTAACGAGTTTGTTCCCGCGGATGATCAAATACAAATATTAGCAATTGTTTCCGAAAATGCTGATGTTTCTTCAGGGATCATAACCTTACTTCATAATCCCCTTACTAATACCGATAACCTCCGTATTTCTATTGATGGTGCTATACTCCCTACTGAAAACTATACGATTTCTAGTAACTATCATTCCCAAATTCAACTTATTAATTCCGGTAGTCATCCTAATATTGAAAATGCTGATAATGCGATTGTCTCATATGATTATCTTAAAAGTTTTCGTACTAAAGACAGTATTACTCCTCAAACTTCTCCTGGACAAACAACCCCTTATACCATCAATGGCATTGATTATATAATTGACTACCTTCCCGTTAAATATCAAGGGGTTCATTATATTACCTATCAAGGTGTTAAACTTCAAAATGAAAGTTTTGATGTCTCCTATCTAGATGATGGGATGTCCTTACTTATTACGTTTTATACATCGGATACTAAGCCTGGTTCTAAGTTAGATTCCTTCCCAAGTGCTCCCTTTACGATTCACTATGATTATGTTCCTCAAGAACTCGATGCCTTAGATGCCATTAAGCATCATATGTTTGGTACAAACATTAAAGGTAATTTTAATGACACTGTTTCTGTTGCTGGTGAATTTGTTTATGCTGAAAATAATTTTGGGGGTCAAGTCATTGATGGAACAATGGCTGATGTCCAAGGTACTGCCCAGGATAATTACTTTTATGACCTACAACAAAAAAATATTATTGAAAATAGTGAACAAATCTTTGTTAATGATCACTCACAAACCCGTGATGTTGATTATATTATTATTTATAAAACGGGTTTATTTCGATTTATCAATAAAACACCTAACTCTTCTGATACAATCTCTGCTGATTTTCAATATTCTTCAAGTTCTGGTGTTCTTAATACCAATAATAGTCAAAGTGGTTATGCTACACGCCTTAATGTAGATTACTCTATTCCTTCATTTAATATTTCTTCTTCTTATAAATATATTGATCGTGATTTTATTCCTATTGGCACTATTAATGAAACAAAAGGAAACTCTATTGTATCGTCTAAAATGGAATGGACTATTTCTCCATCTGTTGATTTTTCAAGTCAGTATTCTCGTGAAAAACAATTTCAAAATGTAACCCAAGAAAATAAAGATATTTATAAACATGTTGATACGTTTTCTGCTAATATGTCGAATCTTCTTTTTAATCACATTGATTCATCTCAAACGTTTGATTATCGCTTTTCACTTCAAGATAAAGAACTTTCTTTAAGTGATAATAAATATTATCATGCTGTTGATGATTTAACTGTTTCTTATAAAAGCTCCTATTCATTTGGGCCTTCATTTTTAAAGTCAAAATTTCAACATTCTCGCTCCCGTCAATTATCAGATTATCTTGATAAAAAACTACCTAAAACGACTAATACTAAATCCTCTTCTTTTTCTTCGAATTTTAATTTATCAGATGCTTTTTTATTACGGGTCGTTTCTATTAAACCTTCTTATTATCATTCTTACTCTAATACACTTTTATCGGTTGCCCCCTTTTCATCGTTTAAAAACCATCATAACTTTGACTTAAAATCATCATTTTCGCCTTTTAAATCTTGGGTTTTTTCTCCTATTTATCAACAATCTAATACCAAGCAACAAACCTCTAGTAGTTCTCCTATTGCTGAAAATAAAGCTATGTCTTATGGTACAACTTCTAAATATGAGCCTTTTAATTGGTTTTCAACTTACTTCTCCTTTCATCATAAAGAAGATGAATCTGTTTTATTAAATCAAAAAAGTAATGTTAGTGATACTAAACAATTATCCTTAAGACGTTTTTCACCTCATGCTGGATTACTTGCCTTGGGGATGTCTCCTAAAAATTATTTTTCTTTTCTATTAAATAATAGCAACCTTTCTTATACATACTCTGAATCTTCTCATAAAAAAAATGATCATCGTAATTTATCTTTCTCCAGATCTAATCGTGCTAATTTAAATCAACTAACTTTTTTAAAATCGTTACGTTTACATAATTTATCTTATACCAAATCTAATAATACAAATAATAATTATGTTGAATCCACTACAGTTAGTGAAAATTACTCTTTGTCTCAAACTCAAAACCTTGGTGCTCAGTTAAGCTTTAAACCAACTTTTTTTATCTTTAAATTTTTAAATTATAACGGCTCTATCAAACAATCTACAATGTCTTCTTCGTCTACAACTCTTGCTCGAAGTGTTACGGGAAATCAAAGTGAACAATCTTCTCTAGAAGATTCATTGTCTCATACTCTCTCTTTTTCTCCTCCACAGCTTACCATCCCTAATATCTTTAATCGCCGAAAACGTTTTCGACTTGGAAAAGCATCTTTATCTTTTAATTTAAACGAAAGTAACAAAAATTTTCAGCAGTTTTCATACTCATATATTTTTTCTGAGGGAACCTTTTCTCGTCTTTCTACTTTACTGAATACCATTGATAAATCAAGATTAAACTCTATGCTAATTTCATCGACAGCTTCTCCCTTTAACTTAATTAATATCAATGCTTCTTTAGCAATTAATGATAATTATTATAATCGTAATAAAACATCTCAATCTCAATCTTTTTATCAAGATATTAAGAACTATACATCGTCTTATTCTATATCTCCTTTTTCCTTTCTCTCTTTTTCTGTCAATGCCAATCAAAGCCGTTCAACACAATGGCTATTCCCCTCTCCTAATGTTACTCAAGCTGAACTTATCGCTACTCAAAATGAATCGTTATCTTATACAAATAAATGGAGTCGCTTGTATTCAGCTTCATCAACGTTTCAGCCTTTTCGCTTTTTTTCTTTAACAGGCAGGTCTTCTTATGATGTTATTAAGCAACGCTCTGGTTATCTAAATCAGCTCTCTTCATCTCAATTTGAAATAGAAACATATACCGCTAGTCTTGCTTTATACCCATTAAAATCACTGTCTATATCTGCCAGTTATTCCTTAAATAAAACAAATAATCAAGAGGGGTCCTCCAATTCGCAAACCCTTTCTTATACACCTGTTAAAACAACCTATGCTAATATCTCTATTTCTTATACCCGTAATCATTCGTTGGGATTTGGTGTTAATCAAGTTTCGTTAGATAATCAAGAACAAGGAGATAATACCATTGGTGAAACAAAAACTGTGAATCGTAATTATGTTGTTCAAAATGGCGCTTTAAATATATCCCTCTCATTTCCTATTAATAATGCGTATGTTCAAAAATTCACCCTAATAGGTGAAGGTTATCTTAAAGATGTTAAAGACCACCTTGAAACAGATGCTAATCCTCTTAGTTATTCGGTCTATGGTCTTGTTTTAAAAGGAACTCTTTCTTTATAGTTTTTCGTTTTCTTTCTTTCTTGTTATTCTCTTTTTTTTTTCTATACCATACACTTATAGTTATGTTTGTTTATTTATTTCGATCTCTTCTTTTTCTGTCTATCTTCTGTTTCTTTTCTAGTATTACTTTTTCTCAATCTTCCGAGTGGTTGCCCACTCTTAACACAAGTGTTTCTTCTTATAAATTAACAAAACCAATTATAACAAAAAATAAGGTTTCTTTTATTCCTTTAGTTGAACTTAAGTCACTATTTGGTTTTCGTGTTTCGTTTAACCACAAACTATCTGGTTACCTCTTCAAAAAAGGTGATCTCTCTCTCTTCTTTCCTACTAATTCTTCTGAAGTATGGTTGAACCATTCAAAACACTTTCTATCTCAGCCTTCTTTTTTTGAAAATTCATGTTTATATATTCCTTTAGCTGACTTTGCTTTACTGCTTGGTTATGCCATTACTAAAACAGAACAGTCTATTCATTTTACGCCTTCTAAATCCCACTCTTTTTCCTCTGCTTCTCCGCTCGTATCGTTTCAAAAACGTCATGTTGATTCTACTCTGTTAAAATTTAAAGACCTTAGTTCTATTTCTCACCTATTATATAAACATAAACATATAACACTCTCTCAATCTCTTCAGACAATTAATTCTATAACTTATTTTGACCCTACTTTATTTTTTTCATCTTTAGGATATAAAACTTCATTATCCAAAAAAGGGATTCGTTTATCCTATAATAATATCTCGTATTTTATTCCTTTTTCTTCGCGTATTTGGTCTATCACCATCGATAATCAAACATCTCATTTTCTTTCTGAAGCGCCTCTTATTCAAAAAAAATCATTGTTATTTCCGTTTTCCTCTCTCCTTTCATTTTTAGATTATTCGCTTCATCATAATTTTGTTACATCTTCTTTGGAACTTCTTGATAATATTCATGGTATTTCTCTCCAAGGTATAGCTGATCCTTTTTCTATTAAAATTCTTTCTCGTCATACCTTATTAACTGACTTTGATGTTAATTCGTCACTTGGTTTTATTCAGGTTTTTAATATTCCATTTTCGATTATATATGCCCCTTCATCCATAATCCCCCACGCAAACCCTTATGTTTCTAAACTGTCCACCCGCCTTCTCAATTATACCTTTGAACAAATGCATGCTAACCCTAAATTAATGGGAAAAAAACAAACAGAAATTACGCTTCATTTAACAAATAAAGCCTCCTTTTATCCCCATTCTCACCCTAATGGCTTATTTTTATCTCAAAATAAAATTCTTGAAAAATTTTCCATTAAAGAAAATTCTACAATGTATCGAATTACGATCTCTGGCTTCGATATCGATTCTCCTTCTATTATTAAAGAATCTGGTAAGCTTATTTTTGATTTTCCTAATACGATTACCCTTCTTAACCCACTCAAGCGTATTAATGATTCTAATTTTCGTTCTATTCGTACGTCTCAACTTTCTTTTGATCCCCTAGTTTCTCGTTTTGTTTTAGACTTTAATACAAAAATCCCTACTTATTCTATTGAAAAAAAGAAACATAATTACATTATTACCTTTAAAAAAAGTAAAGCGCCTATTGTTGCTAAATCATCAAAACAAAAATCTAAAACTACCTCTCGTTCTATTCGTAATAAAGTTATTATTCTTGATGCAGGTCATGGCGGGCGTGACCCAGGCGCTATTTCTGGTAAATCTTTTTATGAAAAAAAATATACTCTTGATGTCGTTAATCGGGTTAAAACCCTGTTAGAAAAAGAAGGGGCTTACGTTATTTTAACGCGTAATGGGGATTATACTCGTAGCCTTTACCAACGTACTCGTATTGCGAATCGACATAAAGGTGATTTATTTATCAGTGTTCATTTTAATACGTTTTATTCCTCAAAAGCGCGCGGATCTAAATCATTTTACTATAAAAAGAAAGATAAAAAATTAGCATTAGCTATTCAAAGGCAACTCAAAAAAGATTTATCCATTCGTAGCAACGGTATCAAACGTTCTCGCTTTTATGTTTTACGCCACACCAAAATGCCTTCTGTTCTTATTGAGCCTTTGTTTTTATCTAACCCCCGTGAAAAAAAATTATTACGCTCTTCTTCCTTTCGTAATTCATTAGCTAACTCTATTTTTAAAGGTATTAAGCGTTATTATCGTCGCTAATTTTTTTGTAAATTAGGTTAGAAAATCCTTTTTTTGTGGTATTGTCTACACATGAAATGTACATTTTATGGGGTTTGTGGTTCGTATCCATCCATTAATTCTCTTGCTTCTATTAAACATACGGCTTGTGTTTCTGTTGAAACTGATGATTTTCTTCTTATTTTTGATGCAGGTTCTGGTATTATTAATTTAGGTCGTTCACTATCTAATCCTAATAAACCTATTTTTATTGTCTTTAGTCATTTTCATTATGATCACATTATCGGTCTCCCTTATTTTTCTCCTTTATATAACTCACAGTATAATCTTACCTTTATTTATCCCAATGTTGATCACTTAAAGACTGTTTTACCTAAAATTTTTGATTCTGATTTTTTTCCTGTTTCTTTTTCGGATCTTCCTAACTCTCCAACCATTCAAGATCTTTCGTTTTGTAACCAATTGGGGTTTTCCTTAATCCCCTATAACCTTAACCACCCGGGTGGTTGTTTTGGTTATCGATTAGTAGTTAACGATAAATCCGTTATTTATGCGACCGATAATCAATTAACGCCTGATAATCAAGCCTCATTTTCTTCTTTATTTAATGATTGCAATCTATTAATTCATGATTGTTACTTCTTTGAAGAATCTCATTCTGAACATAAAAGCTGGGGCCATACATTCCTTCCTGATCTGCTTTCGCTTGCTTTAAATTCAAAGATAAAGCACTTATGTCTTTTTCATCTTAAACCTGATATTGATCAAAATTATATAGATGCTATGAATACGTACATCAATTCCACAATTAAACATAATCAATCTTCTTTACTTGCTACCGTCTCTTATGATGGTTTCTCTTTAGATCTATAACCTTTATTCTTTTATTTTTATTGTTGTAAATCGTTTAATATGGCCTTCTTTATATGCATTCGGTTCTAAACCTGCTTTTTTTGATAAGTTCTCTAGTAACTGCTGCTTATTCCAGCTCTGTTCAGTTGCGACTTCAGGTAAAAAAACAGCTGTTCTTCTTGCTACTTGTAACATCACACCGTGCTTGCCTATCTCTATGTCTTCTATTGTTTGGATATCTTCAAAAGGTGACAGGATTGATAAGGCTATCTTAATACTTTCGATTTCTTCTGCTGTTACAGGAGAAAATCGATGATCTTCAAAGGCTGCTTTTTTTGCCATTTCATAAACATTCTTCCATAAGGGGTTTTCTGATACTACCTGCCCAATACAACCTCTTAACTGATTATTGAGTTGTAAAGTTACAAAAACCCCCTGACTCATATTATAACGATCTTTATATGGCTCTAAATTAACCGTAACAGCATTATTTACTGTTTCTTTAATACTTTCTCTTGCTAAGTGTAATAAATCTTTCATGAGCTAATAAAACCGAAAACTATTATAACCTACTACAGAACTATCGTCGCCTGTCACCATCCCTGAATGAGAATAACTTAAATGCTCTATATTCTTTACTCCCCATTTGTCTAAAATGGTTAACATCACTAATAATGGCCCAAGCCCACACAACTGAATTGTTTCCTGCTCTTGCTCTTGTTGTAATAAGTTAATACTCATCTTTTTTATTAACTCAATGGCTCTAAAATCTTTTTTTTGCGCCTCTTGTGCTGAAAAAAAATGAGAAAAATCGGTTGATGTAATGATTAGCGTCTTGCAGGGATCACATTGCTGTATGATACTCATTGCTAATGATTGAACAATCGTATTTGTATACTGTCCCATAATAATAGGGATTATTGGTGTTGCTGGATGTAACGTCTGTAAAAAAGGTAAAATAACTTCTATCGAATGTTCATTTTCATAGGCTTTTGGCTCATAAAAAATGGTCTTATTATCTGCGCCTGCTATGATTGCTTGTTGTTTTTCTTGATTAATCGCTATTGTTCCTAACGGTGTTTGGTACGCTTTTTTATCTAAACAACTAGCACCTTTAAAGCTATAACGATGAGATGGTCCTATAATAATAACCGTTTCATACGTTTTGTTTTTTGTCTGAAATAATGATTCTGCTGTAACACTTCCTGAATACTGATATCCTGCATGTGGGGCTATAACACCTTTTATCTCGAACTCGGGTCTTTGCTTTAATCTACTCAATAATAACGAAATTTCTTTTTCTAAGTCATCTGGTTTGCTTGGATAAAATAAACCTGCAAAATGTGACTGTTGAATCATTACTTCTTATTAGCTTTCATTCGTTTACCATACTTTTTATACTTATGTTTTCTCATCTTTTTTCGTCTTTTCTTTATTAAACTTCCCATACTCACCTCCCATATCAGCGGCCGATCATATTATCATAGTTTTTTCTTACAGCATACTGTCTTTTTTTCTTATTATTTGTTTGGTTTTCCATGATTAACTTAATCCGTTCTACCTTTTTTTTTCTTACCTTCATATTATTGATATTTTCTATTATTTTTTTTTCATATAACACGATCTCTGAAAACCAACATGAATGATTAATTAATATGACACATTGATCTTGCTTTATATAATTAAACCATAAACTTTTTGCTAAGACATCCCCAACAATGATCTTCCATTTTTTTTTAATTTTATAGGAAGCTTCTAAATCTTCAAAAATTGTTGATTTGTTATTTAAACAATTTGTAATTTTATTCATAATTTATAACTCCATTATGAATGGCAATAACCTGATCGTCATGCGCTAAAAAATTATTATCTTTTCGTGTTGTTGCATAAAATAATTGATACTGCTTTCTCATATATGATAATAATTTTTGTTTATTACTATCATCTACCTCGGCAAAGGTATCATCTAATAATAAACATACTAATGTTTTCTTTTCTTTTAACCGATTTAATTGTGCTAAACGAAATAAAATTGCAAAACTTCTATTAATTCCGCGTGAAAAGTAATCAAAAATATATTTTTTGTTTATTAGTAATGAAAAATCATCACGTTGTGGTCCTGATAAACTGTATTTTAAAATTTTTTCTTTTTCCATATCAGCTGTTAATGTTTTATAGAATGCCGTCTCATAGCTATCGCAGCCATCTATCTCGATTCGTTTTATCTCATACTGTATTTGTATCGTCTCTTCTAAAAAGTTAATGTCTGCTTTTGTTTTATTTATTTCTTCTTCGATTTCTTTTAATGCCTCTTTTCTTTTATTTACTAGTGATGCCCCTACTTTGCTAAGTGTTTTATTCAGTGTTTCTATAAATAAATTGTCACTTATTTCTTGCTTTAAATATTTATTTTTTTGTCTTAAGACTTTCTCATACTGTCTTAATAACTGCTGATACTCATCACTTTTCAAACAACAAAATTTATCTAATAACTTACGTCTGTAATCAGGTTCTTTTTGAAAAACATGTAAAGCATCGGCCGAAATATAATCACTAAAATGGGTTTGTAATTGTTTTTTTGTCGTGCTTTTTGAGTTTTTTAAAAGCTCTTTTTTTCCATTTCGGTTAAACCGAATATAACGTCTTTGTGGCTCTTCTTCATTAAGATCTATCCCTACTATACAGTCTTCTTTTTCTTCTTGCATAACTTTATCTAAATCATCTTGTATGGGTGATTTAAATTCCGTTGCTAACGAAATAGCTTCTAAGATAGACGTTTTTCCCTGATTATTATCACCATAAATATAACAATGTTTTTTATCTAATAAATCAATTGAAATTTCTGTTAAATTTCGTACATGTTTTATCCATAATTTCTGGATCATGTATGATGTTAATTTTGATAATCAGCAGTTCTTATCGGCATAATAATATAAATAAAATCTTCTTGTTCATCTATTGTTAATTTACAGGGACTTAACTCATTATTAAATGCTAAATTCACATATTCTGTATTAACAGTTTTTATAACATCTAATAATAATCGTATATTAAATGCTATCTTTACATCATCTTCTCCTGAAACTCTCTCTAAACTTACTTCTTCTTTAAAATCACCTAAGCCTTTTGCATTGGCAACAATAGAAACATTTTCTTTATCAAAGGAAAATCTAACAACATTATTGGATGCTGTTGCTATTAAAGCAGCTCTTTCTGCAGCCGCTAAAAAATCTTCTCTTTTTATTTTAAAACGATTCCCCGTTTCTTCAGGAATCACTTGTTTGTAATTTGGAAATTGTCCTTGGATAATACGTGAAATTAATAAAAATTCGTCCATTTTAAAGGCTATTTGATTTTCTGAAATTGTAATTTCAACCTCTTTTTCGCTGTCGATATTTTGCAAAATTCTATTTAATTCACTAACAGCTTTATAGGGAATAATCGATTCAAAGGATTGCTCAAATGGTGGAATAGTATGTTTTTTTAATGCCAAGCGATATCCATCGGTAGAAACAAATAATAATTTATCTTGATTATTTTTTACTAAAATCCCATTTAAAAATTGTTTTGTTTCATCATAGGAAACGGCTATTAATGTATGTCGAATTAACTCTTGTAAGGCCTTTACTTTTAACGAGAATGTAAAGCCTTCATCGATACTTGGAAAAACAGGGTAGTCCTGTGTATGGGATCCTAATATATCAAAATCGACTTTTTCTCCTTTTATGGATAGCTTTTGTGTTTCATCTACTGAGATTAAAACTGCATCATCATCAATTTTTGAAAAAATACTACTTAATGTTTTTGCTTTTACTAAGATACTACCTTCTGATAATGGATCTTCAATATTCATGCCATTTTCGATACCGATTTCTAGGTTGTTTCCACGTAATTTTAATTGGGTTCCTTTTAATTCTAAAAAGATATTTTCTAATACAGGTAAAGAAGACTTTTGAGAAACGGCCTTTTCTACAACAGCAATACTATGTTTAAATTTTTCTGATTGACATTTAAATTGCATGAAGTGCTCCTAATTGAATTTTAATTAGCTATTATAATATTATTATTTTTAAATTATTTAAATATATTATCGTAGTCATAGGGGGGTGTTAATAAGTGTAAAAGTTGATTATTTTCTTATATATCGGTTTTAATTGAACGTATTTAAATATGATAGTATGTTAATAAATTTTGATAAAAATTAAATTTTATTTTTTTATTCACAGTTATTCACAGTTGTTCACAGGTTTTACATAACTTATTAAGATTTTTAAAAAGCTATGTTTTTTTATGATTCTTGTTTAATGTTTGTAATTAAAATGTTAATGATATTTTTTAGATCACTATCATTTTTTATCATTGATTTAATTTTATCACAGGCATGCATTACTGTAGTATGGTCTCTATTTCCAAAACTTTCTCCTATTTTAGGTAATGACATATTGGTTAGTTCTCTTGCTAAATACATACAGATTTGTCGTGCATACGCAATGTCTTTTGTTCTACTTTTGGATGCTAGTTCTGTTGCAGAAACATTAAAATAGTCCCCCACTTTTTTTTGAATGGTTGTGATTGTTAATGGTTTTTCTTTTTTTATTCCAACTAAATCACGGATAACGGTGCTTGCTATGTTTAGGGTCACTTCGGTATTTAAGAGAGAGGCATAGGCAAAAATACGCGTTAAGGCTCCTTCCATTTCTCTTACATTAGTTGGAATTTGAGTTGCAATAAAATGTAAAATTTCATCTGTTATTTCGTAATTATTTAGTTCTGCTTTTTGTTGTAGAATTGCAATTCGTGTTTCCAGATCAGGTGCTTGTATATCAGAGATGAGACCCCATTCGAATCGTGTTCTTAGCCTGTCTTCTAAAGTTGGAATTTCTTTTGGCGGTCTATCGGATGTTAAAATAATTTGTTTACTTAAGTTATATAAATCGTTAAATGT
>CERB01001316.1_pt1 | contig 16795 bp, 28 predicted proteins | sample 356271 | NCBI WGS metagenome assembly CERB01 (sample SAMEA2621155, study PRJEB7988) | marine metagenome | isolation source: saline water (ENVO:00002010), including
GCTCTTGATGAACCACCATACTTATGGTAGTCATACTTCTCCTTAGTAAAATGATTCTTGAATGCTAAGTATTGTTTGTAAGTATCAAAGGGAGTCATTGATAATCTCGACTTCAGCATCTGTCAACTCAGGATAAATTGGTAACGATACAACTGTCTTTGATAACATGACTGCATTTTCTGTAGGTGCAAGTGTATATGGATAGTTGATTCTAGTAGGATAACATACTTTCTTTCTAAAGTCATCCCTATCATCTAATTGGATAACAAACTTCTGTACAGCATGTGTGTACAGGTCATTTATCAATACCTTATACTTACAATTCTCCATCCAATACTTAGCGATTTCCTTCCTCCTTCTTTCCCACTCCTCCAAATACTTTGCCTTGATCATCATACATGCACAATCTAACTCACTCATTTTTGAATTAGTTGCTACATCTGTGTACTTCGGATGATGATGGTGACGAAAGTTTTTTATAAACTCATACAACTCAGGTATTGATGTACAGATAGCACCTCCATTTCCATAATTAGGTAGGTTCTTCATTGGATCGAATGACATTGTACATATGTCACCGATTCTTTTGAACCCATTACCTGTCCAATTCTGTGCACCATCTTCACATATGATACCCTTCTGTGGTTTGAGTGCTGCACCATATAATCCTACCAACACAACAAGATCTGTCCACTCCTCTGCATGTGCATCTTGCATCAGTCCATACTCATCGACCTCGACATACTTTATTTTACAACCAACTCTCTTGAATGCATTGTCTGTGGCAATGAATGAGAATGCAGGAAGATATACAGTGCCATCATAAGTTTTTTTGTACCATTCTGCTACAATTTCTAATGCCTGTGTTCCATTATCTACCGTGAGTGTGGGTTGCTTATTTTTCTTAGTCAACCACTCCTCAAAGTATCTTGTATTTGGACCCAACATATGTTGACCAGTCGAATAGACATGATCAGTTGCTTCTAGTATTTGATCACGTAGAAACTTATACTGACGCTGTAAACCAGTGAACTTGATCGTAGAACTCTGTGAACCAATCATAGTAACTTTGAAGACCCTCCTCTAAATTTGTTGTTGGATTGTAACCTAATTGTTCCCTTGCTTTGTCGATGCACAGTTCATCTCTGCTAGGAAACTTGCCATCTTTTTCTTGTACTATAACTTCACCATCACCAACCATATCTATTATACATTGTGCTGCATCATAAATTGTTCTTGCCTGTCCCCTAGTTATATTATAAGTTTCATTTGGTAATCCTAAATTAGTAACTCTGCATATGCCACTGGCAGTATCATCTACAAAACTAAAATCAAGTTTCTCCTCCTTTCCATTTACTCTCAATGGTTTTCCTGTTCTAGCGTTCAATAAGAATTTTGCAATCACTCGGTCTCCTACATCACGAGGACCATACACTGCTGATGGTCTTATAATATTATATTCCATACCAAATCTTCTACCATAATCTTTCACCATTTTCTCACCAGTGTATTTCATAATAGCATACAGACCTTTCGGATTGCATGGGTCGTCTTCTTTAGCAGGACCACTCATATCACCATACACCATAGATGATGAGATATAAATCAATCTTCTGTGTTTACATATTTCTAGAATGTTTAGAAGACCTTCCATCATAGTCTTGACACCCTCTTGAGGATTAATATCAACACTCTTCTGTCGAGGGAATGATGCAAGATGTACTACCACATCAGGGTCAAACTCTACTGCTTTATACAACGCTACGAAATCACAAATATCTGTTGTCAATATGTCTGACTTGATAAACTTCTTCCTCTCCTTTACAAGACTTTTCAACTCATCTGATTGAATTGAACCATAAGTGGTATGATTATCTACTATCAATACATCATGTCCCTGTTTCTCAAGCAGATACACAACTCTATGACCTATGAATCCACATCCTCCTGTCACTAATACTCTCATAAAAACCTATAGGGTAAAATTTTGCCAGAGTTTTTTTTCCGTAATCTGGTAAACTAAAAGTCGATTTTGCTCCAGTGTTTGTACAATGGATGATCTTTAGATAGATCTGTGATGGGTGGTTCCTGATGGAACAAACAGACTGAGAACTCAGGTCTGTATTCAAAGCATGGTTTCATATCATTCTCCCAGTAATGTTTTGGAAGACAACCTTCACGGTAAGAGTAGAAAATCTTTGGAAAGAATGTTGGTTTGATACCTGATCTATGATACCATTTATCAGTTCCAACTATGTTCTTTACAATGGTTCTCCAATCAGACTCCCATCTTTCATAGATCCATCTGTTGTCTAACCAAGTCATGACACTGGTATTATACTGTGGTTCATGTGGATGTGCAACCCTAAACTTGATACCCTTCCACACTGCTCTGATCACTGCCCAATCTTCTTTCGATTCAAATATCGGAGACAGATCTCCTTGTATGACTAGATCTAAATCAAAGTAAAACTTACGTTCATATCTTAACAACTCACCTCTACCAAATATTTCTACTTTATTCCAAGTTGGCCACCACCCTTCACTCACTCGTGGTTGCATATTATATGTGTAAATGTCTGGATGAATTCCAGTGGGATCATCAGTAAAACAAAGCACATCATCATCAGTCTGCTGCCTGATCGCTTTGTATAGATTGTTTACATACTCATGTGAATATAACTTGCCTATCTTAAGACAAATCACACAATTCTGGGAAAACTTCTTTGTAGTTTGTTTTGTTAACATGATCAATCGCTTCAGTGTATTCCAAGAAATTATTCCAACGCTCCTCCCAATCATCAACCTTTGAAAGTAAGGTCTCACATAAAAAGTCTAGTCTTGTTCCTTTATATTTCTCTGCTAATTTCTTCCTAATGCTAGGATGAATAACCTCCATCCTACAAACTTTTGGTGTTACAACTATATTAAATTTGTATGGTATATTTCTAGCAACACAGTAATCTACTATCTCATCTAAATGAAAGATTGATAATGATGACAATGTTATCCCTGCTGTAAACTCATTCAAATAAGGAACAATCATTCTTATATTCTCTTCTATTTGATCCCACTTAGAATAAAATCTCATGTAATCATTGTACTTTCCTACTGCTTCAACAGACCATGTTATATCTACTTGTTTGAAATGCTTGAAGTAATCTGTTATCTTCTTCTCTTGCCAATGCAATACTGTCATATTAGAAGTGTATAATAATGCTATATTTTTAGATTCACCAATCTCAATTAGCATATCCAATAACTTATAATGAGATGGCATTACAAATGGTTCACCACCTATAATATGAAATGATTTTATCTTCTTTGATAACTTCTTGAAAGACTCAAGTTGTATATCAAAAAGTTCTGGATTATCAACTGCCAAATCATATACCATACCCTCTTGATCAAATTTATCTACTTGATCCAACTCTAACCACTCACCTATCTTAGGATTATACTCTGCTAATTTTTTTGCTTGCTCTTGTCTCTTACTTGATGCTTTTATATTACACATAAAACATGCAAGATTACATGCATTACCCCATACCCTCATCTTTACATCTAAAACTCTACCAAATCTAAGTTGAGGTAATGGTTTTCTTGGTGATGTTATACCTGCTTCCTCTGCAGCAATACAATCTCGACAAACATCCTTGACTAAAGGTGTCAAAGGATCAGGTTTCATCATATCGAGTCTAAGTTGACTCATTTGTTCACTCTTGAAGAATTCATATGCACCATCTTTCAAATGTGTAGATTTGAAACTGGTATTCTCTCTGGACTTATAAGGATGATCAGTTACAGCATAGCAACATGGCATCATCATATGATATGAATCACTGTAAAGATGTGTGAAAGGATATCTACAGTAAACTCCTGCCATTACATTGCAAAGCGTGCTTTTGAAGTTCTCTTCAAATAATTTAGAGTCATTGCATTACATTTCAATTTTTCTTTCAGTGGTTTTGATATCAGTTTGTTGACTGATTCCAATTCAATGTTATTCTCTTCACAATAGTGACAAATTGCTTCAATGTAATTCATAGAAGCATTATCCTTGACTAAGATTTCTATTTCATTAGAAAACTTATCTTGACACAAGAAGTTCTTCTTGATCATTTCTTTGACTTCACTTTTGGATTTCATTTAGTTTCTCGGTGATGAATTTTTCAATGTAGGTTACTAATAGTTTCATATATCTCATCTTATCATACTCTTCGTAAACTTGCACTTCCCCGTTAGCACATGTCATAAGAATGACAAGTTTCTTCACAGGAATATCTGTAAGTTCATAAAACATACAGGCATATGCTGCTGCCTGTACAAAATAGTTTTCAATCCAATCCCTTGGTTTAGGTTTTTCAGCAGTCTTGAAGTCAATGATTGCAAGTTCTCCCTTATACTCTGCTATGCAATCTACAGTCCCTGCAACTCCAAGTTCATTGCTGTACAATGATTTTTCTAAAGCATAAATGTTATTTATGTTTTGTAACTCTTTTTTAGCTTGTTGAAATAGTATTTTAGGACCAGGTTTGTCATACTTAACCTCCTCATTGAGTAGGAAGTGTTCAATCAGTTCATGCGTAGCAGTACCACGACTGGTTGCTCTCTTTGTGATCCTATTTGCTTCTTCGTCCCCAACTTTTGCTCTCCACCTCTTGAAGATCTCCCTATTATAATAAGAAGTGACTGAGGTAATAGAAACCATCGGTCTATCTTCTACATTATAATATCGAACACCATCAATAGTCTTCCTACTCAGAGTAGGAAGATCGCATTCTACATGTTTGAACATAACTAATCAGGAATACCTAAAGCAAGTTTATTAAGAATATAACTCTTGACTAAACCAGATCTAACTATATCTTCAATACCAAATTCAATAGATTCAAACTCAGGCATTGATGAAAGTATTTTCATGAAGTCAAGTATGCCATTCTTCTCATTTGTTTTTACCAAGTCAGTTTGTGCAACGTCACCACAGAAGTGGATCTTACAGTTTTCACCAACTCTGGTTATTATACTATCTAACTCATGAAAATTCAAGTTCTGACATTCATCCACAATTATTACACAATCATCTAAAGTTGTTCCTCTAACAAAACTTGTTGACCAAAACTTTACAGACTCCTGAGTCTTTAGATTACCCCATAACATTTCAAAGTCATTGTCTGTAGATAACTCAAACATATACTTCACCATATTCTTGTATGGTATTTGATATAGAGTTGCTTTATCTTCATGGTCACCAGGTAAGAATCCAATCTCTCTTGTAGAAACAAGTGATCTTACTATAACAACTCGATTGTATGGTGTTATAGGATCTAGAACTTCTTTCAATGCATGATAGAGTAAGACAAAAGTTTTACCTGTCCCTGCTACACCATAACTATAAATGTTTTTACCCTCTTTATAAGATTCAAATAACTTTTTTTGATTATCAGTAAGAGGTTCAATAGGTATCATCATATCAGAATTGAAGGGTTTCTTCCTTCTCATCTGCTTAGTTGTCATACCAGCACCCACACTAGTAGACACCTTCTTCTTTCTTGCTGGCATTATAAGTAGCGTCCGTTTTGTTGCTTTACTTTTGAACCTGGCATCTTTTCTACTCTGGATAGAACTTCATTCCACCCACCATCAGTCTTACTATAAACATCTCCCGTACTACTAACCACTCCCCCAGATCCTTGAGACCAATCCTTATCCCAATCAGGATTATCTTTTCTCCAATCATCATACTCTTTCATAGACATAACTAACTCTTTAGTCTCACCTGTCTTTAGGTTTTTTATAGGATAGGTTGGCATGTGTTTTTGCGAGTGTAATTTATTTAGAAGTAAGTTTATATGCAAGAGTAATCCTAATAGGACAAGTTTGCCTAGAAAAAGCAAAAGCTTTATGTTTAACCATACCATCAAAAGAAATCATTCTTTTACTGATAGGTGCAACAATGTCATCTCCCACTTGAGTAAACCCACCCCATTCGGGATGGTAATCACTGACATATATTAGCACTGTCCTATCACAGTTGTCAACATGAAAACATCCATCCATACCATAATATTGTCCATTTAGATAGACATCATCAATAGTATATTCACCTATTAATTTTTTTATCCTACTAAAAAGTTTAGTATGAAAAAAGAATCTAGCATCAACGTTTGGAAAACTAGAAATAAATTGTTTCTTACCTTCCTTTGGTGTGAAACACTTCAAAAATGGTAATCTATATGGATTAGTTGGACTACTATATTGAGGTCTCCAAGACTTTTCTTGAACATATTCTTTTAGATAACTTATCTCGTCATCATGTAAAAAATCATCAAAGATTTCCATCAGTAACTCTTTATCTTTGGATTATTATACACTAAGTATGCTGCTCCAATAGATGTACCACCATCATATGCAATAGGATCAACATAAAAATTCAAGTCAGGAAACTCCTTCAGTAATTTATAATTTACAACACAATTCAAAAAACATCCACCAGTCAATACTATATTATTACATTTAGTTTTTGATACTGCAATCTTTACTAACTCAACAGATCTATCTTCCCAGTTCTTTTGAACTGTTGCACATGCATTTTCTTCTGATGAATGTAGATAACCATCACCTTCAATATAATATCCAAAGGGTGCTAATCCCATAACCTTACCTGCCTCATTCCTTCCCCACCCACATCTCTCAGAAACATTATCAAATGCAAATCCAATACCAAAAGTCTTATCAAAATTAAAAGTTTTATGAACACACTTCCAATAAAATCTTCTACCAGTTTTTACATGCATTATAGTTTCCGACTCATCTCCTTCAGGAAACTGAGATCCACTTGAGTCCACAACAATTACTGCTGCTTCATCAAATTCAGAATTATAAAAACCACATGAAGTATGAGTTAGATGGTGTCGGTCTCTGAAATCATGTACTTCTGCATTACTAAACTTATTTTTTATCTTAGCAACATCTCTGCTACTCTCAAGACATTTCTTCTTACCACTATAATAAGCATCAGAGAATGCAATATGATCTACATCATCAACAAAAGATAATAGATCCTTTACAATATGATCCCTTTTCTTTCTTGTAATTCTTTCAGACTCTAAGTATAATTCTACCTTACCATTATCTAGTACACAGATAGAACCATTATTAGATAAATTGACACCCAAAATTTTCATACTAATAACCAAGAGAAGATTTTTTAATCATTCGTTTGACTTCAGGGAACCACAAGACATGTATATCAGATTGCTCAAAGGTATCTATGGCATCCTGTGGAGTTTCTACCAATGGTTGACCTGCAAGGTTGAATGATGTATTCAGAACCATCGGTATCTTAGTATACTTATAAAACTCTTCAATGACCTCATAAAAATGTGGTTGTTGAGCAGTAACTGTTTGTATCCTGCAGGTATTATCTATGTGTAGAACACCTGGTATCTTATCATAAACATCTTCCTTTGCAGGAACAGCATAAGACATAGTAGGACAATGATTTAGTCTATCCATTTCAAACCAGTCACCAGCATGTTCTTTCATAACACTGGCAGCAAAAGGTCTAAATTTTTCTCTCCTCTTTACTTTATTGACAATATCTTTAGCATCAGGATCTCTGGGATCATATAATATACTTCTATTACCCAGTGCTCTTGGTCCTGCCTCAGATCTACCATTATATACTGCTACTATTTCATCTTGCATGATGAATGTAGCAATCTCTTGTGGTGTTACTCTTTGTGCTTCAGAATGAGACCTAATAAATTCAACATCATGTTTTGGTCCCAAAAATAAATCTACCATTCAAGTGCTTCAGATACAACAGGGAAATTGTCTTTGAATACAGTTCTACATTCTTCAGCAATGTCCATGTGCTCTTTCTGAGTACCATGTGCTGAACGTAGATCAATATAATGTATCCAAGATCTAACAGATCCTGTCATATATATCCGAGTTGGAGTGCATAATGGTAAGACCATTCTTGCACATTCTTTTGCAACCCCTTGCTCTAACATTTGATTATATAAACTACCAGCAGAACTAAAAAGAGTTATCATCTGCTTGTTTAGTTTTTCTACTACGTCAGGGTCAAGATCATCTGTAGAATTCTGTCTATTCTTCTTGTCCTGCTTACGAAGTTCTGGTAAAGATAATTCTGGTAAGTCATTAGTACTAGCATATCTTTGAGAGAACTCTTGGAAAGTGAAACTACGATGTCTTAGTATCTGTGCTGCTATAGCACGAGTAGTTTCAATTTCTAGACTCATGTGTGCCTGTTCAAATACAGACCAATGCTGATGCTTTATACAATACCTTAGTAGACCTGAGAAATTATCATTATCCTGATTGTTAGGGTTAGAAACTCTGGCAACGTATGCCATAGTCTTCTCCGCATCAGGAGTCAGTGTTACTAATTTTACTTTCATGTTTTTTTAATGCCTTTACAGAACGCTTTAACTTTAGTCCCCTCTTTGCCTCTTTGAGTGCAGTCTTCATATAGTGAATTTCGGTAGGAGTATATAGGGACTTTTCTTTCAGAGCGTTTTTGATAAGGCGAATCGTTTCTTTGAATTTCATTATTATAGAGGATAAAAAAGGGGTGTCAAGCACCCCTTTGATTTGTATTGTGTTTTGAGTCCTATGCGTATGCAAATCTAGGAAGATATGCCACGGATAAAAATATGATTGCTAGAAACATTGTTTGATAGAAAATTCTCATCAAGTAAAAATACCTAGTACAATAGTATATAGGTATTTCTACTTCCTAAGTTTGAATAGTTTTACCTCAACATAGATGAGACCTAAAACTACTACACTACCTACAATAATTGCTAGTGTACCAATCATTAGCTCTTAGAAGCAAACTTACGTTCTACTTTTATACCACGATACATTAGATCGTGATTTCTCTGTTGAGCTTCTGCTTGTACCATTTCACGGTACGCTTCAGAGTCGTACTTGACTCCACGATAAGTGACTTGTGCCATTGGTTTCTCCAAAGGTAGGGTTTTTAGTCCCCGTTCCTTCAGTCGGCTTTTGCGTCCCATTTGGGATGAACGATTCCGTTCCGAGTCGGCTTACTTGCGACCTCTTCTGAGGTTGAACGTAAAGGTATGTTAGCATACCCATATTATTTAGTCAAGTAAGTTTACAAAAAACCTATACAGAAAAAAATACTGGAGATTTTTTCTCCAGTATTTTGAAAACAAAAGTTGAATTTGGTTTTACTTCCTAGGTTTTTTTGGTGGTGTAGGTAGTGGAGCAGAGGGATCTCTCCATAATTTTGGATTGACCTTACCACCTGCCTGTACCATGTTCACAAACTTGCTACTCTTATCATAGTAGTGATCAAAGATCTCCACTGCCTTATTTGATACAGCAATATCATAAAAGGTTTCACCTTCTAACTCATACTCTACAAGGTATGCTGTGTAAGGTAACTTAGGATCATCTGCTAACTTTTTCTCACATTTTTCATGAAGTATTTTCATTTCCTATGTGTCTCTCCACTGTATCTCAGGGTATGCTTCCTCTGCAACTGCCCTAGTAATCCTATACTTAGACTGAAGTTTCTTATCTTTTATAAGCATCAGCAACTCTGCTTCAGACTCATGAAGAGACTCTAGTAATTGGATAAACATCTGCTCTCTTTTCATTTGAGAGATAGCATCATTACCACCCTTTATATAATTGTAAAGGGTTCTCCACTCATGTACCAGTCTGGTGTGTCCACCTGAATTTATAGGTGCCTCATTCTTTTTATAAGGAACCTCACCTTCAGGAATAGCACTCTTGATCTGCTTATCAAAATTCCAAATCAATAATGCTTTCACATCATCACGCTTGTGGTTTTTTAGAATGTCATTCTTCAGTGTCTTATTCTTAGCACCATGTACTGCTTTGAAAAGTTCAGAAACTAAAGGATTGTCAGGAAGTTTTGCCATAATTAATCGTCATTGTCATCTAGTTTGGATGGATCACCCTCAAATCGAAAGGATACTATTTCGTCGGGGAGTAGGTTACCATGTTCATCAAACATCTCAGGATGATATGTATATTGTTGCTGAACATAGTTGTTCTCCTGTATATAGGAGCGAATTAGATACCCAGTAACGAGACCTAATCCTAAAGTCAGTAAACCAGTGAAGACACCGATCACTATAAGTGCTGATTCCATTTTCTTATTCTTTACTAAGGTTTGCTTCTGATGATCAGTGTTTACCCTCCTCAATAAAAGTTCGACACCTTTATTTATTTCTCCTAAATCAGCTTTTTCTCTTGAAGAAATTTCAGTGTTTCTTTGCATCCGCCTATGTGTTGTGCATCAATTTGTACTTGTGGGAAGGTTGCCCCTTCACCAAACTCATGATAAAAACCATCTTTTGAAAAGTGTACATCATATTTGTATTCAGTGTAAGATATGTTTACACTGTTTAACAATTGTCGTACACGGTCACACCATTGACAGTTGTCTTTTGAATAAAGTACTGCTTGCATAATACCCTATAAAATCCTATTTACATTACCTGCAACCACAACCCTATCAGATTGTGTTTCTACAGGATCAACCCCATGGAGTGCCCAAGCAGGGAAGAATACTATTGTACCAGATCTTTGCTCCTTTGGATAGATCTTTTCGTCTCCTATCTTGAAAAATAAACAATCCTGATCAACAGGAACGTCAACAAAATGAATCCAAGACATCAGAGTATTTTTATCTGAGTAATGATTATGAACACCATTGCCACCAGCAAAATCTTTAGTATAAATCTGAGCCCAGATGTGTCTAAATGATAAAATCATTTTAGGTGCTATAAGACCCTCCTCTTTCAAAGATTTAGAAACGAATGGTGCATATATCTTATGAAGTCTTTCATCATGGAAATTACCATGACTACTATCTCGACTGTTAGAGTTTGGATGTCGATGATAACCAGTGTAATAGTTATGTCTACGAAACTCTTCAGTCTTATATGTATCATAAAGATACTTTATGTCTTCTTCAGATAATTGAAGGTTCTGAGACCTATAAATCATTTTCAGTAAGAAACTCTTGTTCTTTCTGAAAGTATTCTTTCATAGAAGAAGATACATCAGGTGGTTCAGGGTCTTTATAACCCTTCATCTTCTTCCATTTATTATACAATGCACTCATGTGCCATGACTGAGCAAGACTCTTAGGTCCATTCTCAAGTAACTCAAGTTCCTTTTTACTATTCGTATAAGGAATAAGTTCCTCTCTCCAATTGGAGTCATCATAGGTTTTCATTTGGATAACATGTAAATTAATCCTGGTATTATAATAAAAAATTGTGGTAGAAAATTCATCACTATGGATCTTTCCTTCCACTTGATTCCTACATAAGTCCATCCAGCAGCACCTAGTAATTGTAACATACTATTCCAAGGTGTCAATCCTAACACATGGAAGACCATTGCTGTCAAAATAACTGTAGCACTGAACCATTTTATATATTTAACACTCAATTAGATTCCTCTTATATCCCTCAACTCTTGGAAGTCTTTCTTCTTAGTACCCCCATCATATTCCCAAGCATACCCTTCAACAATCATCTGTTCATTTAATGAAACAGGATTGTCCCCAACGTACAACCAACCAAGAAGCCTACCATACTTCCCAACGCCACCGACAAGCTCAGTTCTAATAGTGAGTTCATCTTCACCTTTAATTGCTCCATCTAAATGTTCTTTCATCCATGCAGTAGCATCAAGTCCTAATGCTTTCTCTTCAAGATCTCTTGTTCTTTTTTCAGGAGTATCGACTCCTGCAATGCGAACTCTTTCTTTTTTGAAGAGATCGAATCCCAAATCAATTGTAACGTCAATAGTATCTCCGTCAACTACTCTGTTTATCTTGGTCACTCGGAAGTTGTAACAACTCTTCCGACTTGGTGGAATCATCTTTCCCATCATTAGTTTTTTCATCTAACTTATTTAGAACGCTCTCTTCTGGATCCAATTTACCATGCATACTAATCTTGCAACTACTATAGTTATAGCACAGATCTTCTACGACAGCAAGGTTTATATCTAAATGAACTCAAACCACTAAGATTACATAAAACTTTCAACATTTCCTCACTATCTTCTGGCTTATGATAAGAATAATCACCTTGCTTAACATCCCACCACTCACCACCAAACTCTGCATTGGTAAAATTATTCAAAAAATTCAAGGCACCATCAAATCTAAAGATCATTTTCTCTTGCTGTAAAGCAGTAGCAAATGAAACCTGATCTCTCACACCACCTTGTTGATACCATTCCCACCATGTTTTATTGAACTTATCACACTTTCTTCTCCACAAAATCGTACACATAGGAGAAAAGAATCTTCTAAAATCAAAACCAATTTCCTTCAACATGTATGTGTAATGCATGATCTGACTCTTACTCCACCATCCATTATTATAATACTCCATCATCTCATTCAAGTAAGAATGTTTATGTGGATGCTGTAGTACAAACAACTTATCATTATAAGTTGTTAATATCTCTTTACTAATAGCAAAGAAAGGTTCTTTCAATAAATGAAGTCTGGTTGCATCTACATATATACTTTCTTCAAAAGGACAGTTGATTTTATAATATCTTGATGACCTTACTGGATCACCAAGATCCATTCCTGGTCTTACTTCCCACGGTCCTACTTGCTCTGCATCACCATAACAAATATACTCATTACCAGGTGGCATTTTCTCTGGAAGTTTAGAATAATTATTGGTTATGCAGGTGTATATAATCATTGAACACCCCTCATAAATCCATGATCATGTTTGGCATATATTCTTGACATCCCCACATACAATTGCATCTCCTGTATAAATTTATTCCTATCTCTCCACTGCTCCAATTCTCCTCTTCGAGGATGCTTACCTTTACGACCAACCTTATTACTATGTCCTAATGGTACACCAGTTTCAGTTCTTTCCATAAGATTTGGATTCAATCCAAGTTCTTGCAACGCTGCATCAAAAGATACTTGGTCTCGATTTACACCTCTATCAAACCAATGCCACCAAAGATCACCAAACCTACTAATAGTATTAGTCATCTTCCTGTATATAATAGTACCTAAAGGACTTCTATATTTTCTAAAATTATATCCACATTCAAATAACATCTTCGTAAGTTTTATACCTTGCTCATAAGAAAAGAAAGAACACTCAAACCCTTCTAACATTTCATCATAGTAAGAGAACCTATTTGGATGTCTTAGTATAGTGAATGGGAATCTAGTCTTTGCATGTTCAACAAACTCCTTTGTCATCTTATAACAACCATCTATCCACACAGTATCCTCACCCTTGTCAAAATATTTGTGTGGATTTATCTTTGGGTATGCAGATAATCTTCTAGGACATTCTATGTCTACATCTAATTTTATAAACTCCCATGGTCCTTTTTGTTCCACAGTTCCATCATGGAACATAACATATCTTACATCAAGATCATAATAATGATCAGGTATTACATCATAACCATTTGTGATGCAAGAATATATTATCATACTACTGCTCCCAATATATGACGTGCATTTCTAGTGAACTTAGCCTCATCATAATTCGTAATCATTTCATAAGATTCTTCATATGATTTTATTCTATTACTTTTTTCAAGATTAACTTGTAAAGGAACTCTAGGTAATCTTTCACCATAAACTTCCCACTCAGCAATAGCACTTGTAAGTTGACACCCATGAAATAATTCATAGTGTTCATACCAATGCCAATATCTCTCATTCCATTCCCTTACCTTTGGTGTATTGTGCCTCCATATACAACAATTTATTGTATGGTCAAAGAATGATGGCTTGAATCCTGTCTTAGCAAGATCTTCACAGAATCTATACAACCTTTCCTCTGGTACAAATCCCCATGTATATAATTTTAATATCTCCCTCAATAAAGTCCTCTTTGTAGGATGACTCATCAATGTTATTTCATTCTGTTCCAAAAATTCTTTTGAGTTCTTTACAAACTCTTCTGTCATAGTATAACAACCATCTATCCATACATGTGGTTCATCAAACCATAGATGTGAAAGACATCTAGTATGATATGCATTGAGTACTGGATGATCATACTGACAATCTAATTTTCTAAATTCCCATGGTCCTTTACGTGGTATATCTTTATCATAAAACATCACATACTTCACATCCCCATCATAATAATGATCGGGGATGTTGTCATATGCATTGATGTTAGTGGTAAAGATTATCATTGAATAAGATTCTTCTGCTTCTCCTGAATAATTCTTTCGGATACACCACCTGGTTCACGTAAGAACCAACCAGTTGCAATATACTTAGACTGTTCTCCTGTCAGAAATGAACCACGATGCATATGTGTATATGCTGCTGGCCAAAAAACTATTGTTCCTCTTGTAGGTTGAAAAGAACATTTCTGATGTAAAAAATCTGTTCCACCACCATTTTCATAAGGAATATCATTTAGATAAATCATCCATGTAAGAACTCTATCACGGTATATAAATGATCCATCCTCACAATGCCAAATATGATAACCACCACCAGAATCTGTTCTTTGTATCTTACATGTCCATGAAGATAGTGGATCAGCAGAATCTATAATGCCAGCATACTCTTTAGCATAGATCTCAAACCCTGCACCCACCACAGCATTTACTTGTGAAGCAAGTCCAGCATCAGCAACCTCAAGATATAATTGATTATCTTTTCTTCCCATCTGACCCTGTTTGAACTGAGTATCACCTACATTAGTTGAGTTCAGTTTATAATCTCCACCACCATATACATTTTCCTTAACATATCTTTGTCCATAATAATATTCAAAACTATTAATTGTAACATCACAAAACTCTTGAGACATAAAATTATCAATCACTCCTATGTGATCTACAAACTTCATATCATGTGGTCCTTCTGAAAATAATTTCAGTTCTGGTGATAACTTTGGTGCTTCGTTCATTGTTGTTGTTGGTATGCTGCAGGTGGAATACGACCTACGTATTCATCAAGTTCCATTAGTTGTTCAATCATAATATCTTGACCATTCTGTTTCCAATATTCTTCAAGACCTTCTTTACTATTTTTATGAAAGATGTCTATGTGTTCTTCATGAATAGCAGAACCCATATCTAATCTATAATTGAATATGGGAACGGCATAACCTTTACCACTATCAAGAATAAGATCTTCGGAAACAGCACGAGGTTTAATATTCTGGTCAATCTTCCAGAAGTTTCCTCGTGAATGGAGTTTCAAAATCTTCTCTGCATGATGTCTTGTTATAATATAACATGCTGCAGAGAAATCGTTTATAAAACGATGATGTATCTTCATATGGATACCATTAGGATTTATGATAGTAAACTGACACGTATCAAAATTTACTGGCATCTTTTTCCTAATACCTCTCCAAGTAAATGTCCAATGCCTTGCAGGACTAAGATCAATATCATCCTCCATTATAATAACCTCATTGAGGTCTGTCTCCTCAACAAAATATTTTATAGCATTGAGATGTGACATGACACAAGCACACTCACCTGAGTTCATGTTATCTGGAACAGTACCTTTTAGATACTCCTCATATTCAACACCATCAACACCAGATATCCTATGATGATCTTCAATACCCCAATAAGATAACTGATCTTCCATATATTTTTTTCTTTCTGGAACTCTGTCTAGATTGATCCAAAGAACTTTAGGAAGACCTTCTAGTTTATGTACTGCTTTATTTTTGTCCACGTCTTTTTTTCATATAATCAACATCTTCATAATATGCTTCAATCTTATCCTTCTCCCAGTACTGCATCTTCTCCCACAGTGCTCTGTTAGATTCTATATGGGGGTTAGTAAACCAAGAGTTCTGTGTTCTACTATGTTCTAAATGGAAGATAAAATTATTCAATCTTATAACGTTGGAACAATTATTAAATCTATGATACCTTTCATCATCCTCATACCCATACGAAACAAAGTTTTCATTCTCCAGACCTAATCTTTTATACTCTTCAGTATCAAAGAACTGACAGAATCCAAACTTAGCATCCCACTTCCTCATGTGACCTTCAAATGTTTTGAAGTTGAAGTTTGTGTTTATAAAATCACTAACTAAATTATCAGTTGCTTTGACTTGATATTGAAACATACCATATCCATAAGGATAAACACACTTCACAGGTTCTGGTAATGTACCTGAATCTGAATTTGGTGGTAGATAACCCTCTGCAATATACTTACATGCTAGAAAATGAGACTCATATGGTAGAAGAATATCACAATCATGGTTACATACGATTGGTGTGTCTACCATCTCAACCATATCATTAATCAATCTTGTTCTATGAAAAACAAACTCATCAGTTTGCTCAAAAACATGATCTAAATTTTCATACTCTTGTTTATAAAGTACAGTTTCTAACTGTGGTCTTACTGAACTATTAAATATAGATTCTTTATCATACTCCTTGACGATAACCCTAGCATCAAAATTCTTTAGAAGAAATGTTAATGTAGTAATAACATTTCTCATTCTATCTGCACTCTCAATCCTCAATGGGATGACATAAGTACATGCACTTTTCAAGTCCACTCTTTCACAATCCTCCAATCGTTCTTCTTTTGGATCGTCCCAAACTTCTTGCGTCATTAGATTACCTCCCAGTTGTTACAGTATAAGTCAGAAGTATCGTGGTCTTTGGTGTATCCAGTACCAAACCACTTCTTAGGTGCGATGATTCTCTTGTCTGGATTTTCTGATAACCATGAACCCCA
>CERB01058803.1_pt1 | contig 16727 bp, 19 predicted proteins | sample 356271 | NCBI WGS metagenome assembly CERB01 (sample SAMEA2621155, study PRJEB7988) | marine metagenome | isolation source: saline water (ENVO:00002010), including
TCTTTCTTGTAAAACCATGTGACACACTCCAAAACAAATTTACTATTTTTATTTAATAACCCTATTAGTGTAACATTGATTAATCTAAAAACTAAGAGCGGACATAAAATTAGAGTGCAAAACTAAAGCTTTCAAGTTGCAATCGAACATTAACGTTAAACTGTAATGTTTCAATTAAGTTTAAAATAAGATTCGAATCTCTTGAATAATTACATGATGAGGTTGCTGTTAGTTCAGCTAACCAATTATGAAGCGTTTGTAATAAATGGTGTTTATCTGAAGATAACTCTAAACATAGTTGTAAACGTTGGTTAGAATCACATGATTTAAAGTGAGAAAATGTGCAGATATCATCATCTACATGATTAAACTCGCTAGTTGTTGTATAAATACTAATACAGCGAGACCGAATAGTGGGTAAAACAGCATTGAGATTGGATGTTGTTAAAAAAAAGATTACATTATCAATAGGTTCTTCTAATGTTTTTAACAATGCATTCGCAGCTTGAATGGAGCAACAATCAATGTTTTGAACAACAACAAATAGCCTTAAGTTTGAATAAGGACCAAATTTAATTTTTTCTTGAATCATTTTAATATGATCAATTTTAATAGAATTTTCATCATCTAAAATAAAAATATCGGGATGTATGGGAAAATCACCATCTTTAGGAATCGATGCTTGATGATGATGATTTAAAAAGTTCTTAATAAGATCAATACATGTTAGATATAGATCTTGTTGATTAATACCATGAAATAGATAGGCATGAGAAAACGAGTTACTAGTAATTACATTTGAAAATAACGTCGAAACGGCTTGATTCGTCATTTAAGAAAATAGACTTAAAAGAATAGAAAAAGTAATAAAACCAAATAATAACTTACGTTCTTTTTGATAGCGATTGTTTGCCGCTTGTAATGCTGTAATTTCATGAAGCAGTAACTTTTGTTCATGTCTTAGCATTTTATTATCATTGGCAATAGAAAAAAGTGAATTGTTTGTTAATGTATATGTTTTTTTGTATGTTTTTGAAAGAGCTACAAGCTCTTGCAAATCAGAGTTGCTAATAGGCATTGAGATAGCTTTAAACTTTTTTTCAAATTTATCAATAATGATGACTGCATCTCGTCGAGATAGAGCTGTATTAGGCTTAAAAGACTTGTCATTATAAAGAGATAAATAACCTTTTGATATAGCCTGATTGATACTTTTATAATTAGCATCATTGGTTGTTATATCTTTAATTGATTTTGCAGATAATAGGGTTGGACTTATTAAAAAAACGATGAAGCAAAGTATTATATGCAATCTCATTGGTTACTCCTTTTGTTTACTAGACCTTACTATATCATTTTTTGTTGGAAGGGTTAAATCTAAAGTTTGAATTAAAGATTGAGTAGGGTTATCCTCAAATTTATTATTAATACCTAGATTACTTTGAGATAATAACGTAAAAGAAAGAGGTATGTTATCTTTGACGTAATAATGAAGATAAAGATAATCCTGATCATTTTGAAATGGCTGAAAGGTAATATAGTTCTTTGATGCATAATGTTTTAACAGCAGCGGATCAGAACTGGAATAGGAATAATCAATAAATTTTACAGACTTTTTTGGGTATTGAAGAACAAGTTGTTGATTTTTTTCTAAATAGATTCGAGTTAGTTTAAGGGTGATATAAGCTGGAGCTTCGGTATTAGCTACAGAGTAAATAGTTAGTGGTAGTTTATCTTTTTGGACTTTTTTTTGTAAAATAACTGGTTTTGAATCACTTATGGCAAAATTAGAATTAGCCACTATTTTAAACATAAAAGGAAATTGAAGTGAACTACTATTAACAACCCAAGATAATGATTCAGATGCTCCCGGTTTAAGACTTGAGATTGTTTTTGCTTTGTATTCAAAAGGAGGTAACGATGAAGGAACTAGTCCAGAAAGAAAAACAGAAATATCCGTAATCGGAATAGAGGTTTTATTCTGAATGATTGGTGTTATTAAGATATTAGGAGATGTCTGGCCTACAGTGACTATTTTGGGAATTGAAATTGTTAATTTTGGTGGTTTAATAATATTAATATTATGTTTGATAGCATTTGAATTAAATGTACTTGATTGAACCGAAAATGAGATGGGTATAGAGGCGGATTTTAGATGCTTAAAATCAATTAATAATGGAAATTGTAATTGCTTTCCTTTTTGTAAGATAGGAAATGACTCAGTTGTTTTCCCTTTTAGGATAGTTACATAGTTAGGTAAATCAAATGAAACAGAGACATTATAGGCATCATAACCTCCAGCATTTAACAGATAGGCAATAACTAAGACAGGTGAATCATGAGTTTGTAGTAATGTTCTTGGAGCTGAAATGCCCAGGCTAAGTTCACCAGATGAGATAGAAATCCCACCCAAGCCATAAACGGTTTTAAAAATTTTTGTTTGATTAGGTTCAATAGGCTTAGAGTCATAAGTTAAAGCAAGTGCTGTATCTTTTTGATCTTCTCCCTTTCTAATAAAAGAATCACCTTGCTTATAGGATGCATTCCATGGTTGATCAACAAGACTTCCCCAGTTAGCTAGATGAATGATATCTGGTGTTATCAGACCTTTTTCTGGATTTGAAAGCAATCCTTGTGAAATAATATTAGGGCTAGTTAAACTATCGAAAGCTTGCCAATAATCATATAAATCTTTTTTAGCTAATTGTATTTCGGATTCAACTTGCTCTCGTCCCATACTAAACGGAGCTCCATCATTTTGACCTAATTTAGTATCAAGCATAATTCTTAACCCAAAATAATGAGTCTCAGGGGATGTATTGGTCACATGATATTCAATAAATAACGAGTCATTAAGATTTGTATTTGGATTACGAAAAAATCCTAATTTTTGAGTAACAGAAAAATGTTTAATGGATGTCGATGAAATAATGGTGTTATTTGTAATTAACTGCTCATTTAAAGGAGCATAATCAAAACGTTGATTAGTACGTCGTTTTAGCCGTTTATCTTCATTACCAAAGATATAAGGATTATTATCAATTAATAAGGTTGTATAAGATGTCCAGGGAATAGGCTTGCCATAGATAAGGTCTTGATAGTTATCGTTTATGTTATCTGGATTTCCCAGTGTTGTTTCAAGTGAAAAGCGACCTTTTGAATCTTTATTATTAACGACAGCCTTAATAAATTCATTTTGAATAGAGATGGTATCTGGATTAGCAAATAGTACTAACGAAGAAAAAAATAATATTAATAGGCAGTTATAAACTAGTTTAATCATAAGCTAAAAGTATGAGATAGAGTGATGGTATCAACAACATTGACTCCTTCAACGCGTTTAGGTTTAAAAATATAAGTAGATTTTATCGTTGAAATAAAGGCTTTATCAAGAACAGAATGTCCAGAACTTTTAACAACCGTTACATCAGCAACTCTTCCTTGCGTATTAACAACAACATTAACAACAACAGTGCCTTCAAATGAAAAATTAATAGCTTCTTTAGGATAGTAAGGTTCTTTGTGAGATTCTAAGACGGGTTTACTTCTGTCATCTTTGTGTTTAACAGGTAATTTTTTTGTAGGTTTAGCACTTTTTGGTGCTGGCGTTTGGATAATTTCTTTAGGGGTAGGTTTAGCAATAACAATTTCTTTAATAGAAAACTCAATAGGTACAGGTTGGATAGAGGAGGTAATAACAATAGGTTTTTTAAATGATAAAAACGAGACAATAACAAGAGCTATATGAATGATAATACTTGAAAATAGGGAAATACGATTAATTTTATGATCATTTAGCATAACCAGACTTACTTATAAATTTTCTTTTCAACTTGAAGTGCTATGTTAGAGCAGCCAGATAGTCTGATTTTATCTAATAATGCAATTATAAACCCATAATCCAGTTTTTTATCTGCATTAATAATGACTTGTGTGGATGGATTGCTAGATAGTGCTTGAATAATAATAGGAGGAATCTGAGCTATTGTTATTTTTTGAGAATTAATATAGATGTCTTGGGTTTTTTTAACTGAAATAATAAGATCAGGCGGGTTGTTTTCACTGCTAACTGCAGTTGGAAGCTCAAGTGGGATGGACTCATTATCTGAAATTAAACTTGAACTAACTGCAAAAAAGATAAGTAAGATAAAAACAATATCTATTAATGGTGCTAATTCAACATAGGGAAGCTTTTTTTTACGATATCTTACAAGCATGATTAATGTTTTATAGATTCATTTGATTGACAAAAATGAATTATTTCATAACTTATACGCTCTAGCTCTAATAAACTATGTTCAATTTTTTGAGAAAAATATTGATAGAAAAAAATAAAAGGCAGAGTAATGATTAAGCCAAGTACCGTTGTTACCAACGCTTTTGCTATACCTGCAGATAATGCCTGAGCATCACCAATAGATCCACCAGAAATAACATTAAAAATATCCATTAGACCTAATACAGTGCCCGTTAAACCTAAAATAGGAGCCGCTGTAATAATACTGGATAAAATAGGCATCATAAATTCAAGTTTTGGAATTTGATGGTAGAGTGATTCTCTAATACCATCTTGAATTTCGTCCCGTGATGCAGCATGTAATTTTATAGATGACATGAGTATTTGTACTGGGATAGTTCGATCAGATCGAAAATACAATAATGTTTCCTTAGAGCCAAAAGAAAGTAATCTGTCCTTTACAATTTGAATGGTTTTTTGAAATTGAAAAAAGTGGTACTTAAAAAAAAGTACTTTTTGAACCACGATATAAACACCTGTAATAGAGCATGCCAATAAGAGAAAAATAATTGGGCCCCCTTGAAATAATAAATGTGTCATAACAGCTCCTTTCTAATTATGATTGATCATTAATAAAATTAATTAATGTAATTAAACCACCATAACTTTTATGATTAAAATTAAATAGTAAACGTTGTTTATCAGGAAACAGTAATTGTTCTTTTTCAAAACAAGCATTATCACTTAGCTGAAACTCTCCAGAGGTTACTAAGTGTGAAAACTGATTATTTATTTCAGCTAATAAGGAAGCTGATAGGGACCGATTAAGTCGTATACATGCTGTATTTTCTATATAACGTATGGAATGATAGGTTGAATAAAAATGATTGATGTATTCAGTAACTTCATCTGGTGTTGATAGTTGCTTAAAAAGATTCATGTCTTCATCAGATATGTACCCACGATCAAGTAAATGGGTTTTAACGTAAGATGTCCATTCATCCCAATATGTACTTTTATCATGATTTACAATGATAAAAGGTCGTGGTGAGCAGCGCCCTGTTTGCATTAACGTAAGAACTTCAAATGCTTCATCTTGCGTTCCAAACCCACCTGGAAATAACACAAACGCATCAGATTCTTTTACAAAGATTAATTTTCTAGTGAAAAAGTAATTATAGGGAATCATCTTTTCAGATTCTGAGATATAAACATTTGGTTTTTGCTCAAAAGGAAGAATAATATGTAAGCCAAAACTATTACCTTCACCAGCCCCTTTGTTACCAGCTTCCATAATGCCAGGACCAGCTCCTGTAATTACCAACAAGCCAGATGCAACCAATTGTTTTGCCGTTTCTACGGTTAAACCATAATTAGGATTAGAAAGTTCAGTGCGCGATGATCCAAAAATAGTTACCTTTCTTGTATCTCGATATTGTTTAAAAAGAAGAAAAGATTGAACAAGTTCATCAATGGCCTTTTGAATTAAATTCATATCGCTTACTTCAGGATCTCCCGCTTGAAGATTGCTTAAACTTATAAGGCTGTTTTGAAAAAATTTTAATTGTTCATCCGTACTAACATCACATAAATTAGTAGAAAGATTGTTGATAGAGTCCTCTAAATCCGATTGACTAAAGTGGGGTGTTTGCATAAAGACTTCCTTTTGATAACTAAATTAAAGACTAAGTATAATATATGTGGGCGTAGCAAACCAATAGTTAAGTTTAGTTATCTGGTTTTTTAAATTAACAACTAAACAATATATTAAAGATTTATCGTTAATGAAAAAAATATGTTATTATTTGATTATGTTTTCAAAAATTATAAAACTATTATTTGCCTCCTCATTAATTGCTGCTCTACTAAAAAAAAATAAAAAAGATGATAACGATACTATATCAACACCAAGTGATGCTTTCGAAAAAGCAACAACTCAAACAGATCTAAATAGAGACTTTGTAGAAGTGCCAGAAAATAATAATCCGTCACAAAGCAGTAGCCAAGACGAATCCGAATCATTTATTCAATCTCCAGGTTAAGATAAAGTCTCTAGTCAGATATGTTTATTTAACATAAACTTCTCAAGAAGGTAGTTGCTATGACTAAACAGAAAAAATCTTTTTTTGAAATGAATGGAGATGAACTAAAAGAGGTATGTATTAGCTTGGAATTACCTCGCTATATAGCTGATCAGCTTTTAGACTGGGTATATAAAAAGCATCAAATTAAGCTTGAAAAAATGAAAAATATCTCAAAGAAAAACCAGGCTATTTTAGCTGAAAATATTGATTTTAGTCTTTTTAAAAACGTTCAATCAGATTTGTCATCTGAAGAAAATGCTATAAAAAATAGTTGTCTTTTAGATGACGGAAATTTTTTAGAATGTGTTGTATTAAAAGAAAAAAATTATAACACTCTTTGTGTTTCATCTCAGTGTGGCTGTCCTGTGGATTGTAAGTTTTGCTTAACAGGTGTTGTTGGGTTTAAAAGGCAATTGTCAGCAGGAGAAATTGTTAGGCAGGTTGTATACTCATTTTCAATTAACCAACCCATTACGAATATTGTTTTTATGGGAATGGGGGAGCCTTTGTTAAATGCAAAGCAAGTATTTAAAGCAATTGATATGCTGACTCATCCTAAATTATACGATCTTTCTAAGCGGAACATTACTGTGTCTACATCTGGTTTTATTCAAGGAATTGAATATTTGATGAAAAACAATAGAGTTGTTAATTTAGCATTTTCAGTTGGTTCTGCAGATCCTATCAAAAGAGAACGGTTAATGCCCGTTGAAAAGCGCAACCCTATTGTTAAATTTGCAAAAGTCCTAAAACAATACCAGTCACAGCATAATCGAAAGTTAACGCTAGAATATACATTGTTGGATGGTGTAAATGATACAGATTACGATATCAAAGTGCTTGTAAACTTAGCAAAGTATTTAAATGCAAAAATAAACTTAATAAATTTAAATCCGCATAAGAAAATTCCATTTAAACCAGTCAGTATTGATAAGTTACATGCCATTCAAGCTATTATTAAAAAGCAAAAATGTGCTGTAACAATTCGTTATAAAAAGGGGCAGGATATCACCGCTGCTTGTGGTCAGTTAGGCGAAAGTTATTTAAAGTAAGATTGCCTATTGTCATAAAAAGGAATCTCTCTCTATACTAGATCATATGTCAGATTTTGAAAGATTCAAAAAAAAGCTTTTATTAAAAAGAGATACAGTTCTTAACAAAGATGAAATAAAGGAGTTTTTTAAAAATGCACGCTCCATACAAATTAATGTTAAAACAAAAAATGATAAAATTATAGCGAATTTTCCATTAAGTTTAGGTGTATTTTTTTTGATTTTTGCGCCCGCTTTAGTAGGTATTTCTGCAAGTTTAGCATTTATTTTAAATTTTGAGCTAGAATTAAAAAAATAGTGTTCACGCACTTTTAGTGTTTACGCACCTTGATAAATCTAATATTATAATAACTTAATTAATTTATAGTTTTGATTTGTGGAATATTTGAATGAAAAAAATTGATGTTAAAAATACGTATAATCTAAAAATAGCAGGTGGTCCAGAAGAGGTTGTTTTAGATTATGAAGGATCTGACACTTATGGTGTTTCGCCAGAAAGAATCAAGTACATTAAGCCAAAGTTAGTTGTTAAAGCCGGAGATTCTGTAAAGATTGGAACAGTCTTGTTTTATGATAAAAAAAATGAAGTTAACAAATTTTTATCTCCGATTAGTGGCATTATTAAAGATATTATTTTTGGAGAAAGACGGGTCATCAAATCGATTATTATTTCATCGGATAAAAAGAACCAGCAAGAAAAAATCACTGGTCCGCTTTCGTCAGATTCAGTAAAAGACAAGTCTCAAGAAGATATCAAGAAAATAATACAAAATGGTGGATTATGGTCTTCTTTCATCGAGTACCCATTTAATCGAGCGCCAAACGACGCTGATAATCCTCCTTCTATCTACGTGAGTTTAGATAATGACGAACCTTTTTTACCTCAATCTCATATGTTTATTGAAGGGCATGAATCTGCTTTTTTAACAGGATTAAATGCATTAAGAGTTTTATGTGAAAAAACGTATGTTGGAATGTCTGAAAAGTGTAAAGTGAATGATCCCACTATTCGTGAACAAGCAACTCATCAAATAATAGGTGATTACCCTGCGAATGATCCAGGAGTAATGTTGTATTATAATAAAACATCTGAAAAAGAAAATGATTCTTGGGGAATTAGAGCTCAGGATGTTATACGCATTGGTATGTTAATTGAGACAGGTTTTTACCCTAATAAACGGTTAATTACTGTTTCTGGTACAGCTGTAGAAAAACCAATGTATGCTTGGGTTCAAGATGGGCTGCCAATTAAAGATCTTTTATCAGATATTAGGGATTTTCAAGCTATTAGAGTTGTTGCAGGGGGGCTTTTAACAGGTCAAAAAGTTCTTAAAGATGATTTCATTAACTATAGAGATTATGCAATACACGTATTACCTGAAGGAAGAGAGCAAGAGTTGTTACACTTTTTTAAACCTGGATTTCATCGACCTACAGTATCAAGAACCTACATGTCCGCTTTGCTTAAGGACAAAGAATGGGAAATGAACACATCATTAAATGGCGGTCATAGAGCGTGTATTTCATGTGGGTCATGTGTTGCGGTATGTCCAGTTGAAACATATCCTCAAGTGACAATGAAAAGTTTAAGTGATAATGATATTGAAACTGCAATGGCTCAAGGCGTTTTAGATTGCGTAGAATGTGGGTTATGTACGTATGTATGTCCATCAAAAATTGAACTTTCAGAAATAGTAACAAACGCAAAAAATATGATAGCAAAGGAAGTTGGAAAAGCATGATAAAAAAGTTAGCTGATTTTCTCAATGACCAAGAGAAACATTTTTTAAAAGGTGGGAAATTAGAAAGGTTATATCCCCTATATGAAGCAGGAGCATCATTTTTATTTAGTGTTAAAGAAACAACAAAATCTAGTGTTCATATTAGAGATTCTTTAGATACCAAGCGATTCATGACAATGGTATTAATCGCTTTAACCCCATGTATTCTTTTTGGGGTTTATAATTCAGGATATCAAGCTCACAAAGCAGTTGGCTTATCATTAGATTTAATACCCATCTTGTTAACGGGCGCTAAATTAGTCCTGCCTCTAATTTTAGTTTCTTACGCGGTTGGAGGTACGATTGAGTTGATATTTGCTTTAATACGGAGACACGAGATCAATGAAGGTTTTCTAGTAACGGGAATTTTATATCCATTAACGCTTCCAGCAACATTGCCATTGTGGCAGGCTGCTGTAGGTATAGCATTTGGTGTAATTGTAGGGAAAGAAGTCTTTGGAGGATCTGGTAGAAATTTTTTAAATCCAGCATTAACAGCAAGAGCATTCGTGTTTTTTACATACCCTGCTTATATTAGTGGTGAAATTTGGACATCTATCCTAAAAGGAAAGGATCAAATCGTTGATGGTTGGAGTGGTGCTACCGCTTTAGCTGTAGCTGCTGCAGCAGAGGCGCCTATGAAATCAAGTGAAGCGCTTTCAAACGCAGGTTTTACATTAAATGACAGTTTTATTGGATTAATTCCAGGTAGTATTGGAGAGACAAGTGTTCCACTAATTTTATTTGGAGCTATTTTTCTCATTATTACGGGTGTTGGCAGTTGGCGTACTATGTTGGGGTGTTTGTTGGGTGCAACATTAATGACATTAATTCTCAACCTTTTTGGTGGGTCATCAGCTTACCCTTTTTTAGGATTATCTCCAGTGTGGCAGCTTTCTATTGGGAGTTTTGCGTTTGCAACAGTATTTATGGCAACGGATCCTGTTTCTTCACCTAGCCTAGAAATTTCTCGGTTTATTTACGGATGTTTAATTGGTGTTATTGGAATTATTATTAGAGTAATTAATCCTGCTTACCCAGAAGGGTGGATGTTAGCTATCTTATTAATGAATGTTTTTGCGCCGTTAATTGATCATGTTGTTATTTCCCTGAAAATGGAAAAGAGGATTCCAAATGTTGTCTGAAGCGCAAAAAACATTTAGATTTGCTATTTTAATGTGTGTTTTTTGTAGTTTAGCTTTAACAGCAGCTGCTGTAGGTCTTAAAGATAGACAAGATGAAAATAAGTTAATCGATAGACAAAAAAATATTTTAAAAGCACTTAACTTAATTAATAGTAAGGTCAAGTATACTGGTCAAGATATTAAAGAAGCATATTCGTCAAATGTTAAAGAATATTATCTTGATTCAAAAGGAATATTAACAAAAGAAAAAACGGACCTTGCTATATTTGTTGTGGGAGAAAGTAATAACATAAAAACGTATGCAGTTCCCTTTGAGGCTTATGGATTATGGAGTTGGATTAAAGGCTACATAGCTCTAAAAGGAGATGGGGAATCAATCGTAGGATTTACAGTGTATAGCCACGCTGAAACACCTGGTCTCGGTGGAGAATGTGAAAAAGATTGGTTTCAAAATCAGTTTATTGGTAAAAAAATTACAGATATAAATGGAAAATTTGTTTCAATTGGGGTCGTAAAAGGGAAGTTATCTGATAAAGGATTTGATGAAATGAAAGAAAAAAATTATGTTGATGGTATGAGTGGTGCAACTATTACAAGTAAAGGAATCGAAGATTATCTCAGAAAAGATTTAGCTGCATATGAAACATTCTCAAAAAGGTTAAGAGGAAAAGGATAATGAGCATTTTTAAATCAAAAGCTTACAAGACATTTAAAACGCCATTAATAGAGGCTAATCCAATTTCAATTGCTATATTAGGAATTTGTTCTTCGTTAGCTGTAACAACTCAGGTTTTTCCGTCAATTATAATGGTTTTAGCAATGACATTTGTTTTAACATTTTCAAACGTAACAATTTCATTAATTAGACATATTATACCTAAAAATATACGAATTATTGTTGAATTAGTGGTTGTTTCATCATTAGTTATTCTAGCAGATCAGTTATTAAAAGCGTTTTTATTTGATGTTAGTAAACAGCTTAGTGTGTTTGTTGGTTTGATTATTACTAATTGTATAATTATGGGACGAGCAGAGGCATTTGCTTTAGCAAATGGGCCATGGTTATCGTTCTGGGATGGTTTAGGTAATGGACTAGGCTATGGTTATATTTTAGTAGTCGTAGGTTTCTTTCGAGAACTTTTTGGTGCTGGTAGTTTATTTGGAATAAAAGTAGTCCCTGATTTTTTATACCAAATAGGTTATGTAGATATGGGATTAATGCTTTTAGCACCTGGGGCATTTATTTTAATTGGTATTCTAGTATGGGTTCAAAATTTAATTACTGGAAAAGGAGCGAGTCACTAAAATGGCAGCACACTTAATAAGTCTAGCATTAGAATCAATTTTTATTAATAATATTTTATTAGCATTATTTCTTGGTATGTGTTCATTTTTAGGGTGTGCAAAAAATATCAAAACAGCTACAGGGTTAGGATTAGCTGTTATTTTTGTTTTAACGATAACAACTCCTGTTAATTGGGCTATTAATCATTTTTTTCTAAAACCAGGTGCTCTGGCTTGGTTAGGTTTACCTAATTCTGACTTAAGTTTTCTAGTATTTATTGCCTTTATTGCGGTTATTGCTTCGCAGGTACAGTTAGTTGAAATGCTTATGGAAAAATTTAGTCCTGGCTTATATACATCACTTGGAATATTCCTGCCTTTGATTGCTGTAAATTGCGCAATCTTAGGAACGTCGCTATTTATGGAACAACGTGCGTACACATTTGTTGAATCTGTTGTTTTTGGCTTTAGCTCAGGAATTGGATGGTTTTTAGCCATTGTTGCTTTTTCTGCAGTATTACAAAAACTAAAGTATGCTCATTTACCTAAGGGATTGGATGGGTTTGCTATTAATATGGTAGTTACGGGACTAATTGCAATGGCTTTTATGGCATTTGCAGGGATAAAATTAACATGATTTATTTAATAAGTTTAAGCGTTATATTACTAATTATTATGTCGTTAGTGACATTACTGTATTTTGTTGAGAAAAAAGTTATTGGAAGCAGTGATTGTAAAGTGTTAATTAATGGAGACGAAGAAAAGAGCCCAACTGTTAGCTCGGGTACTAACCTTCTTTCTGCATTATCTAACAGTGGTGTGTTTTTACCATCTGCCTGTGGTGGAGGTGGAACGTGTGCGATGTGTAAAGTTCAAGTTCAAGATGGTGGTGGTGATATTTTACCAACAGAGTTACCTCATTTAACACTAGGCGAACGAAAAGAAAATGTCAGGTTAGGATGTCAGGTAAAAGTGAAAAATGATATGAAAATTAAAATACCAGATGAGATATTTAGTATCAAGAAGTTTGAGTGTGAGGTAATATCAAATCATAATGTTGCTACATTTATAAAAGAATTACGATTAAAATTGCCAGAAGGGGTAGATGTTGATTTTCGAGCAGGGGGATATGCTCAGCTTTATATTCCTCCATTTAATTGTACCTTTAAAGATTTTGATATTGAGAAAGAATTCCGTGAGGATTGGGATAAATTTAAACTATGGGATATTAAAGGTAGTAATGATGAAGAAATCTTTCGAGCATATTCTATGGCTAACTATCCTGAAGAAAAAGGTGTTATTTATTTAAATGTTAGAATTGCTACCCCACCTCCAGGCATTGATGCACCTCCTGGTATTGGTTCTACCTTTATATTTAATTTAAAACCCGGAGATAAAATTACAGCAAGTGGACCTTTTGGTGAGTTTTTTGCAAAAGAAACAGAACGTGAAATGTGTTTTATTGGTGGAGGTGCTGGGATGGCTCCTATGAGAAGTCATATTTTTGATCAATTAAAACGAATTAAGTCAGATCGTAAAATTACATTTTGGTATGGCGCTCGCTCTGTAAGAGAAATGTTTTATAATGATGAATTTAAACAGCTAGAAAAAGACAATCCTAATTTTACATATCATGTAGCGTTATCTGATCCATTACCTGAGGATAACTGGACTGGAATGACGGGGTTTATCCACCAGGCATTACTTGAAAATTACTTAAATTCTCATGAGGATCCTACTGAGGTCGAGTACTATATATGTGGGCCTCCAATAATGAATCAATGTGTATTGGATATGTTAGATAATATTGGTGTTGAAAGAGATATGATTGATCTTGATGATTTTGGAAATTAGTTATTGTTTATATAATCTATGGACTTAAAATGAATTTAAAAAGAAGAATTTTATTATTTATTTTACTTATTATTGTACCATTATTTAGTATTTGGATTTTACAACAGAAATATATTGTTTTAGAAGGTCAAACAATGGGTACCGCTTATTCTATTAAGTGTTATGTGCCAAAGTGGATTTCTAAACAAAAGCTTTCTTTAGATGTGAAAAATGAGCTCGATCGTTTAAATTTGATTTTTTCAACTTGGGATAAAGAATCTGAAATTAGTTTATTTAATGAGTCGTATTCAACGTCTAATATAACTATTTCTAACGAGTTTAAGTATCTTATAGATGAATCATTTAAATTATACAATGATACAACGGGTATTTTTGATCCTACTGTTAAATCTTTATCTGACTCCTGGGGATTTAGTTCGAAATTAAGTTTTTTCTCTGTTCCTAATGATTCTCAACTATCTAAGGTTTCAACGTATATTGGTCTTGAAAATCTAATCGTTAGTGGGAATATTATTCGTAAACAGGACCCTAATATTAAAATTGACCTATCCTCAATTGTTAAAGGATATGCTGTTGATAAATTATCGATTCTTTTAGATAAATCACGTTCTAAACGGTATATGATTGAGATTGGTGGGGAAGTTCGTGTTAAAACAAATAATATGAAAAAACCATGGAGAATTGGTATTACAAAGCCTATTTATCACCAACTACAACAGGAATTATTTGGTTTTGTTGAGATTGTTAATGGTGCTATAGCTACAAGTGGGGATTATCAAAACTTTTTTGAAAAAGATGGCAAAATTTATTCTCATATAATGGATAGTAAGACAGGTGCTCCTGTTGAGTCTGATGTAACCTCTGTTTCAATTTATGCGCCTAATTGTATGCTTGCGGATGCTTTAGCTACAGCGGTAATAGCAATGGGGTTAAATCGTGGATTAAGTTTAATTGAGTCTTACCCAAATGTAGACGGCTTGATTATTAGTCGTAATAATGATCATACGTTGAATCTCTATCAATCATCTGGCTTTCACAAAATAAATTTTAAGAAAATAACAGCTAATTAGTAAATCTTTATTTTTTTATAGTTTAATTACTGTATTATATATGGTGTTCTTCCTTTTATCGATAGCAAATATCATATTAATTTATATTTTATGAATCTTTTTTTGATTTAATTAGCTTAAATATAAGTTATGATAAAACATGGCCTAATCAAAAACCTGCAAGATTGCTATACTATATATTAATATATTCAATTTTGTATTCAAAGAGGGCAATTATCATGTTAATCAGAATTTTACTTACTATATTTTTATTTTGTTTTTCGACAAAATCATTTGCTTTAGAACTTGTAATTGGTCAAGAAAGGGTTGAACCTGGTGTTATATTTATTTTTGAAGGAGCTATCAAAGATCAAATTTTTCCTGAAAAATTACATTTATCTGAAAAGAATACGCAAGTTCACATTGAGGCCCGTGTAAATTGGGATGAAACTAATATACCAAAAGGGGGAGTCTCAGGTGGGTTTATTCCGTATTTGCATATTACAAGTAAAGTCATTAATGAAAAAACGGGTTTAAGTACGTTTATTGATTTATTACCTCATCTGAATTTAATTGATAACTTTCATTATGCCAGAAATATGACGCTTCCAGGAAAGATAACGGATACATATACCGTGATTTTTACTGTTTTTCCGCCACAAAAATTGGAGTTATCCTATCATATGGATTGGGCAAAACAATTTGGAAAAAAATTACTGAATGAGCAAGTATTTACATATAATAACGTTGATTTTGAAGATATTGCAAAAGCAAGTAGAAAATAAACATATTCATTTCAATTTATAAATTTAGTAATTTATATAAAGGTGTTAGTAGGCAGATTTATTAACATGTTTTACAAATTGCTATATCCTAATATCATGAAAAAACATCAAAAAAATAAAGTAATTATTGTTGGTGGAGGATTTGGGGGCTGTGCGGCTGCAAAAAAATTAGCAAAAAATGGATTTGAAGTAATTTTATTTGATAAACGAAACCATCATGTTTTTCAACCATTATTATATCAAGTGGCAACAGCTATGTTATCACCAGCTCAAATAGCATATCCCATTCGATCAATGTTTCGTAAAATAAAAAATGTCAGAGTATTAATTGGAAATGTAACTGATATCAATAAAGAAGATCAGTATATAAGCTTAAAAAGATCGAGTCAGAAATTTCAATATGATTATTTAATTATTGCAGCAGGTGCTAGACATTCATATTTTGGAAATCCTGAATGGGAAAAATTAGCATGGGGATTAAAAACTACAAAAGATGCTTTGAAAATTCGTGAAAGAATGCTTTATAGTTTTGAAAAAGCAGAAAGAACACGAGTTGATAGTAAGCGTGAAAAATTTAGTACGTTTGTTATTGTAGGAGCGGGTCCAACGGGGGTAGAGATGGCTGGAGCTATTGCAGAGGTAACAAAACAATCAATTGTATCTGATTTTACTGAATTTAAACCAGAAACATCACGTATTATCTTAATTGAAGGTAGCGATAGAGTATTAAACCAATATCCAAAAGAATTATCAGAAAAAGCAAAGCAAGATTTAGAGTATATGGGGATTGAAATAAAATTAAATAGTTTTGTTAATAAAATTACAAAAGATGGTGTTTATATTGGTGATACACTAATTGAAACTGAAAATATTATTTGGGCGGCTGGTAATACAGCTTCTCCTTTAATTAAAAAGGTTACAAATGATGTTAACAAAGTGGGGCAAGCAAATGTTAAGTCAGATTTTAGCATTGAGGAAGATACTAATATATTTTGTATCGGTGATTGTGCTTATTTAGAAGATCATAAGGGTGTTGTTGTTCCAGCTGTAGCTCAAGGAGCGATTCAAGCAGGAAATTTTGTTGCGAATCAAATTATCAATGATCAAAAAAATAAACCTAGAGAAAGTTTTATATACAAAGATAAAGGCGCAATGGCAACAATTGGGAGATCTCGAGCAATTGCATCTATTTTAGGATTTAAATTTAGTGGTTTTTTTGCATGGGTACTTTGGGGTATTATTCATATTCTTTTTTTAGTGTCTATGCGAAATAAAGTGCTTGTATTTATGGACTGGCTTACAAGTTATTTTACTCATAAACGATCTGTAAGATTAATTAATGTATACAGATCTAAAATAAAACATTAGATTATAAAATGTATCAAATAGTACGAAGATCCTTTTGTTTAGGAAAATAAACACGTCGCCAGATAGTAAACCCAAATAGTAATGATAT
>CERB01123273.1_pt1 | contig 16658 bp, 25 predicted proteins | sample 356271 | NCBI WGS metagenome assembly CERB01 (sample SAMEA2621155, study PRJEB7988) | marine metagenome | isolation source: saline water (ENVO:00002010), including
TCCTTAACTTCCTCGTATTTCCCCCAAAACCCGGTCGTGGATATTTGGTGTATGAGAACGTGTGCGTTCTTACCGATGAGACGTTCGTGTCCGCCCAAAAGGAGGAACGTTGCCGCCGAACCACATTCACCTTGTGCGATTGTGATAACCTTAACGCGTGATTTTTCGATTATATTCATCGCACTCAGACCCGCGAACAAATCACCTCCTCCGCTACACACGTGTACACGTATAATTGGTTCGTACCCTATGAGTTCCGCCTTTTGTTTAAGAAGTTTGATTTCGAGTTTTTTAAACTCTTCTATAAATTCGAGAATATCCTCGTTCGTGATTTCCCCGTAATACAATATTTCGTTACCAATAACACGTGTGATTTTAAATTCTTCTTCATCCGTGTTAGTGGTTGTAGTCATTCTTTTATTTTTAATTTGCTATTTCTTCTTTAATCAACTTTTTTATTTTTGTAACTTCGCGTTGTTTGAGTTTATTTTGTATAGCTAAATGATTCATCACATCAAAATCTTGGGGTGTTAAATTATACTCTTTAAATTTAGAAACGTCTCCTAATTGTGCGTACATTCTAAATAACATGAATTCTTGGTGATTAAATTTAGAAGAAGATTGTATTTGTATATTTCTAATTTTTTGTTGTCTCATTTTTTGGTTACCAAACTTTGTCCAAAACTTACCCGGACGTATATTTTCTGGAGTTAACCTTTTAGTAAAATACATTTTCGGAATTTTAATGGCGTTTAGTGTAAAAAAAGGCATGACGTCCCAATCACCTTTATACATTTCCACGTCGTATACATCTGCGTTTGTTATTGCGTTTGATACTTTTTCGGCGTTATCATTTATCGCATCTATATAATTTTCCTGAATAGCTGACCAAACATGACCATGTTCATGTAGAGAATTTGTTATATCAATATTTTCATCGTTACACAAAACGTCGTTAATAATATCCTTTGGTGTTTTAAAAATATCTTTTTCGTATGGAAATTCTAAATAACTAAAAAAGTTATAAATATTACCCGAACATTTATGTGCCGCTACAGAACAATTTGTATGAGTAGGTTTTAGTTTCATTATTTCATCTGGACTTTTTTTAGTAACTATCATAGTGGTAAAGTTATCCATGAAGTAAATACTTTTAGATGTTACGATCAATGGTTTTTTAGTTATATTTTCACCTTCAGAAACACTTTCAATTATTGATTTATATTTGTACATATCTATATCATAATCTTCAATATAACTATACATATCTGAAATTTTTATTGTACTCATGAATATATCCTTTTTCTGTAAGGGTTCGTCCCATATTTCGATACTATTTGTTTCGTCTAAAACCTGATTAATAATGAAAGTTTTACCACAACCCGCTGGCCCACATAGAAAAACGTTTTTACCAGATTCTATATATTTTTGTAATAGATTTATCTCCTTATCGTGTATCGAAATATATCCTTTCTTTTTTTCTTTTTTTACAATAACAAAGGAATCCATGTCAGGTGATGAAGATGATCTTACTAATCAAGCTCTAGATATTATATTGGATAATGATATTCTTCAAAAGCGTGTAATAGATCCTTTAAAAAGGAAAATTACTCCTTATATACTATGTATCGGATTCTTTAACTTAACTATGTTTATTATGATTGCTTATCTTTCGAATCGTCTGTCGTCGATTCTGTAGTTTCAGTCTCGTCTTTAGGTATTTCAGTTACTACTTCCATGAGTTCGGTTCTACGTCGCAATTCTTTCATGAGATCACCTTTTAAACTCACAAGTCCTTTATCTTTTAAATCTGATATCTCACTTATACGTTGTTGTTTACCTTCTATATCAGCTTTTATTGTTTTTTTAGCAGAATTTACATTACCTCGTATATCATCGAGTTCCTTTTTAAGTTCTCTTTTTGCCGTACCACCTACAGCATCTTTCAATTTGGTCATTATTGTATTTTCCGCTATAGCCTTAAACGGTGTTATTGGTTGAATATGCATAATCTCTGGTTTGAAAAATGCATTATCATCTGGAAATTCTTTTTCAAACGCGTCTATTATATATTTAGGTACGTTCGGTGACTGTTCTATTAAACGATCATACTCAGCACGCATATTTTCTATCATATTTGTACCATTTTGTGTTCTTTCCGAGAGTGGTAATGTTAATTCGAGACGAATAGTTCTCGACACTTTACCGTATTGTACAGAAGCAACACGGTGACCTTCCATGAGTTCGTTAATTTTAAGAAATTGCATTATAGTGGTCGCTATAGCCGTGATAAGATTCAAACCACCAATTGCGGATGGAACGAATGGTTGTACAGTTGGCGGGAAGGTTTCTTGCGCAAAGTTCGCCGTACCTGTTATGGTACTTACTATAATGAGTGGTATTGTAAATTTCATACTCTGATTTTTGTATGAACAGTACGCCTGGTAATGCATGTATCTATAACACGCAGCTGCTTCTCCCCAGGCCTTAAGTATTTTTTCCTGTTGGGGATGCCAAATCTTTGGCAATTTCTTTTCTTCGTTCATACTAATAGATATGAATATTATATTCTTCATTCACTTACTTTTCTTGATAACAATGATTGTTGTTCCTTTTATGAAAAATAAACAAAATCTTGAATTTTATTCCATTTTAGTACCATTTATATTCTTCCATTGGTCAGTTAACGATGATACGTGTGCCTTAACACAAATGGAAATGGCTGTTACAGGAAACAAAAAGGAAGAAACCTTTTTTGGACGCGTTGTTGGACCTATATATAAGATGGATGATACTGCAGCTAACAATTTAATGAAGAGTCTCTTATTCTTTTTGTGGCTACTCGTACAATTTAGATTAAATAGAGTTGATTTGAGTCCACTTCATGAATTAAAAAGACGTATCGTAAAATAATATAATATTGGTACATATAAATGAAGAATAAGACTAAAAGTAAACTCATGATTTTTACCATATTGGTACTTCTTACTATTGTTTTATATCAGATATATAATCCTAAAATTATACGAAAAAGAGAAAAGGTTCCAGTTCAAGTCGCTGTTCCAGTTCGCGTACCAGTGAGAGTTCCTACTCAAAAAGAATACCGGGAACCGCCTATAAAAGAATACAAACCAGGGCACGTTCAACAAATGGGAATATTAGTTGGTAACGATGATGAAACTTTACCCTTATATGGTAAAGAAGTTCGTGGTAGACGTGATAGATATCATTATTATACAACAACACCAGGTGATCAAATGTATTCGCTTCCAGTAACACACGAAGCGCGTGATTGTATGGAAGATATAGGATGTCCCGAATTTTATGGTAATGAATCCGTTTCGGTTTTAGGACAAACGGGTTCATTCCAAGCAAAGATGTATAGAACAGATAATTTTTTCTAATATAAGAGTAATAATAGACAATGGCTAAGGACGATCTTTTATCGGTTGAATCTGTTGGTATTACATTAGCATGTATACTATCTACGATGTGTGGTTCTATCTTAACTATTAGAAAAGGTAAATTTAATCCATATTCAGCCGCTTTTGCGTTCTTTTTGTGTTCTGTATGTGCAGTACTTTCCGGGTTTCTCGCAAATGATACGAAGAAACGTATAGATGTGATGGGACAGGAAAGTGACGATGAAGATACAGTAGAGGGTTAATTATTTTTCGCAATCCAATTATATTAATCAAACAAAAAATATTGAGTAATATAAATGAAGATTGATTCGTTAAAAACAGAGGCTAAAAGACTTGGTCTTCGTGTAACTAAAAAAATTAGAGGTAAACGTATACCTTTGACGGAGAAGGAACTCAGAATGAAAATTCAAAGACGTCAGGCGCCGGCTTTGGAAATTCAGGTTCGTGAAACGAAAAAACTTTTACGTACGTGTAAATCATTGTTTAAGGAAATGAGTTCGGGTTCTACACCTAGAGTGAGTAAACCTGTTACACCACCATCTTTACCAAAACCAAAATCAAAACCACCAATTCCACCAGCGCCACCAGTTCCACCTAAACGTGTACCACCAGCGCCACCAGTTCCAACTAAAAGAGATCCACGTGCAAATTTAATGACAGCTTTAAAAGCAAATCTTAAACGACGAGGTATTAAACAAAAGTTAAACCAAATTTCTTAGTTATTACTTTTTTAGCACCTTTTAATTCTGGGTGACTCCATAAAAGCCATCTCGACCAAAACCCCGCGGTATAAAAACCTGTTTTACCCCAGTTTTCTTTATCGCTTCGAGTAACATCGAGCATATTTTCGTGTATTAGTTTATTATCAGTTTGTTTTTGTACCATATATGGTACATACCCTCCATGACGTGTTACGTAAGAACGCATTCGTATTGGGTTTTTATGTATTGTATAATCTGAATACCCTCTTGCACCAAAATCAACTATTCTCCCATTTTCAAAAGTAACCCTAAACTTTTTATCAATGCGAGGACTTTTTTCCAAATGAACGCGCATTTATTATAGATTAAGAAATTTTATAATTCCTGTTCGGTGATTTGTATATAATTTTCACCACGACTTTTTCTTTTTATTAACACAATACCAAGAGTGAGTGATATTAACCAGCATTGAAATTGTGATAAACCATAAGGTTCTTCTATCATAAACATATTTATATTTACATACTATATGTTTTATTACTTTATGTATCTAATGTTTATTTTGCAGACCGATAAGTGTATAATGGTGGTATAAATGAATACTTGCTAAAAATAATGAAATATACGCAAGTGGGTTTTTTCTAGACGTTCTATTCAATAGAATAAGAACGGCTAATGTAAGTACTGTTATTGCTGGTATTGTGAGTAATCCTATTTGTGTATCTGTTAACGATGAATTTTTTACTGAGACTGTTGGTTGCATTTGTGATAGACTGAGAAAATATAATTATAAATGTTTTCGACACACGGCTCTATACATTTCTTTACCACCTATGAGTTCTGTTTCTGTACTATTAACAATACGTTTAGTAAATGGTCCATGTGTGCCGTCCATACATTCCATGCACATCGCAGATAATTTAAAAACTTTATCTGCGAGTGGTATACAATCTATGATCTCGCCTATTTTCCTTTGTTTATAATCACCATCTAAACCTGTTAATAAGACTGTTTTACCACGTTTGAGTACTTTTTCTACAAAAACTTTTAACCCTATAAAAAACTGTGCTTCGTCTATGGCTATTATATCAAAGTCTTGGTAATTGAGTTCGTTTAGATCATCTGTTTTTATACAATCAAATTTCGTGTTATCGTGTGTTCGTAGAACGTGTTCTAAACACCGTGTATCTTTACTCGAGTTTATGACGAGTATACGTTTTCCTATAACTTCGTATCTTTTCAAACGTCGAACAAGTTCTGTAGTTTTACCCGAAAACATGTTTCCCATTATAATTTTCAGACTCATTTTACAATTTTATAGTCTTAAACGTTTATATTAATTTATTTTTAATGACATAAAGAAAAAGAGTGTAATATAAATAAAAATGTCTTCCGAAGAAACACTTCAAATTAAACGATTAACACTAGATGCGACTTTACCAACGCGCGCTTCCCCGGGGTCTGTCGGGTACGATTTATACAGTTTAAATGACTTACATATCGAACCAAATTCTAGGGATATTGTAAGTACGGGTGTTTGTGCGACTATTCCTATGGGATGTTATGGACGCATAGCACCGAGATCGGGACTAACTGTAAAATATGGGATCCATGTTGGTGCGGGTGTGATTGATCCTGATTATACGGGTGAATTGAAAGTTTGCCTATTTAATCTCGGATCGGTTCCGTTCGAAATTAAAAAGGGTGATAAGATTGCTCAGTTAATTTTAGAAAAGTGTATGACACCTCTTATTGAGGAGGTGAATGAATTGCAAAAGACTATGCGTGCTAATAGAGGATTTGGTTCATCTGGTTAAATAATACATTAATTACCGAATGCGACACCACCCATACCATTCTTAATCCTGAGAATGTTATAGTTGACCGCATACGCGCGAATAAAGTGACTATTAGCTCCTCCAACAGTATCGAGAGTTATCTTTGCGCTATCTATACGCGAAAAGTTTAATGTACCTGTTGGTTGTGACTTGTTCATTGTAAGACAGAATGGCCATGATGTAATTGGCATAGCATCACCGCCTTCTGAAAGAACGGAACAGTGCCTGTCTGGAGCGACAATTCTATGATATTCTTGTGACATATTTTCGAAGAGTGGTGTACCGTTAATATACATGGACGCACTGTCAAATGTATGTGTAGCACCTGTACCAAACGCGGCAATGTGTACGGCCTTAACGGGGTGGTTAAAGTAAGTAAGATCAATGGATGTATCACTAGCAGTCATTGGTTGGAACTGTGTTTGTGTGATAAGCATTTCATGTTCTGATTTAGCAAAGAATTCGCGTTCCTCTGTATCGAGGAAGATATATGAACCATATACCTTTGGTGTACCTGGTGTAAATGCACCGTTTCTACACTTGATTCTGATTTCAACCTGGTGGTATTGGAGACCGACGAGGGGTAAAGATTTGGTCCAATCTTCACTGAAGAAGAATGGGATAACGTAGGAATTGTCCGAATGGTTATTACCTTGGTCATCGCAACCAACCCAACCGGATGCTTTCGCTTGGGATTCATTATACAAGTGGGTGTGAACAGAATTAATAAATCCTGTATCTATCTTGGAAACTTCTTGACCGCCTACCCAAAGTGAAAATTCGGTTGGTTGTGTGAAAGCGGCGTCTGAGTTATTATTAAATATACTATCTTCGTTGTTTTTATTATTGATATTTGTACCTTCAATCCAGACATAGCTTAAGAGATCCCCTTTGGATTTAATTGGGATAGAAACTTCGTTTCCCGAACCAAACGTACCGATATAATCGAGGCGTTCTGGTTTAATTGCGAAGTTGGTGTGACGTTTATAGTTTTGTCTGAAGAACGAGACTTGTGGGTCGCCTGTGATGTACACATCTTGGGCACCGACCGATACGAGGTCAATCAAAGCAGCTGACATATTTTACTAATATAGTATATTAAAAAAATTGAGCGATAACGTAATAAAAGAAAATGGTTGTTTTTCAAGCACTCACATGGGAAACTGAAGATAAACATGGTGAACACTTGATACATATTTTTGGGAGAACAGAAGATTGTAAATCTGTGTGTGTAACAACCGCATTTTCACCTTATTTATTTATAAAACTTCCAATGGAGGACTATACTGCGCGTGCTGAAACATATTATACCAGTATTATGAGATCGTGTCCTGGTTTAATAATGAGTTATGATATTCAATCTTCCATGGATGTTTGGGGGTTTCAAAACTGTAAAAAGTTTTATTTTATGAAACTTAATTTCGATACACTCGCACATCGTCGTAAAGTTTCTTATATGCTTAAACATTCATTGCGTATATACGAAGATATTTTACCACCTAACGATTACGGTGAACCACGTGAAATTCCGGTACCTGAATACGTTAAATTAAAACTTTACGAGTCTAATTTGGAACCTGTTCTGAGATTAATGCATATAACTGGTATTCAATCGACTGGGTGGTTAGATTCTGGTGATGATTGTATACACGTCAATTATGCCAATACTAATTTGGATCTAAAGTGTTTAGATTGGAAAACACTTAAACCAGTTGATAAACCTGAAACTGCACCTTTCGTTGTAGCTTCCCTGGATATTGAGTGTAATAGCTCTACTGGTAAATTTCCTGATGCTGATATACCTGGCGATTGTTGTTTTCAAATAGCATTATCACTTTGTTATTTTGGTACAGACGTGCCTTACGATAAGACGTGTTTCTGTTATAAAAAGACAGATCCAGAATTACAAGACTGTACTATTTTGAGTTATGATTCAGAAAAGAGTATGCTTGAGGCGTTTAGCAAATATCTATTAACAATGGATGTTGATATCATTACGGGTTGGAACATATTTGGTTTCGATATGAATTATATAATGACACGCGCAAAAAATGTAGGATGTTCTAGTTCCTTTTATGAAATGAGTAAACTTAGGAACCATAAATGTGAGATGAAAATAAAGAAGTTATCTTCTAGCGCACTTGGTGATAATGAACTTAAACTATTACCCATACCTGGTCGTTTTATTTTTGATATGTTTCATGAAGTTAAAAAAGGGTACAAACTCGATTCGTATAAACTCGATAACGTGTCTAAATTATACCTTGGTGATCAAAAAATTGACATGCCCGCGAGGGAAATGTTTGCTCGTTTTAAAGAAGGAGATCCGATAAAATTACGCGAAGTCGCAGAATATTGTATAAAGGATACTTTACTTCCTCATAAATTACTTTCTAAATTATGTACACTTGTAAATCTTCTAGAGATGGCAAAAGCGACATGGGTTCCGTTATGTTATTTAGTAGAGAGAGGTCAACAGATTAAAGTGTTTAGTCAGTTAACTAAAAAAGCGAGGGAAATGGGGTACCTTGTTCCTACTATAGAATGGGGTCAGGGTCTTGTCGATGGGTACGAAGGAGCAACTGTATTAGAGGCACAGAAGGGTGCGTATTATACACCTATAACAGCACTTGATTTTGAAGCCCTGTATCCATCTATAATGGTAGGGCATAACTTATGTTATTCGACACTGATTTTGGATCCAATTTATGAAAATAAAAAGTTTTATCCTGATTTAGAAATCGAAACGTTTGGTAAACATAAATTTGTACAAAACGTACCGAGTCTTATACCAAGTATTTTAACAGAACTTAAACAGTTTAGAAAACAAGCTAAACGCGATATGGCCAATTCGACGGGATCTATAAAAGAGATGTATAACGGTAAACAATTGGCGTATAAGATTTCCATGAACTCTGTATACGGTTTTACTGGTGCGTCTAAAGGTATGTTACCGTGTGTACCAATAGCATCTTCAACGACCATGAAAGGGCGTATGATGATTGAAGATACGAAGAATTACGTTGAGAAACATTATCCTGGAGCAAAGGTAAGGTACGGAGATACTGATTCTGTTATGGTTGAATTTAACGTCGGTGAACGTAAAGGTGAGGAGGCTATTAAATATAGTTGGGAACTTGGTGAACGCGCGGCGGAGGAGTGTACAAAACTTTTTAAGAAACCAAACAATCTCGAACTTGAAAAGGTATATTATCCGTATTTTTTATACTCAAAGAAAAGGTACGCCGCAAAACTTTGGACACAAGGTAAAGATGGTAAAATGAATATGGATTATATAGATGTGAAAGGTCTTCAACTTGTTCGTCGAGATAATACACCATATATGCGTGAAGTATGTAAAGAGCTACTCGATGTTATTCTTGAAAGTAACGATACAACTGCGCCAAAAGCACTTGCTTTACAACGCGCGGTTGAATTACTAGGGGGTTCTGTTCCGAATGAAAAACTTATACTTTCACAACAATTGGGTGATTCATATAAGTCTGATAATTTACCACACGTACAGGTACGTAATAAAATGCGTGATAGACAACCTGGTTCTGAACCACAATCTGGTGATAGAGTTCCTTATATTTTATGTAAAACATGGGATCCGCGAGCAAAAGCGTACGAAAAAGCTGAAGATCCGAAGTATGCGCTCGATAATAATATGGATATAGATTATCCTTATTATTTCCTTAATAAATTTATTAATCCTGTTTGTGATTTAATCGATCCGTTATTTGACGATCCTAAGGAAGAGATATTTGGACAACTCATAAAAAAGTCTAAACCCGAAAAGCGTAGTAGACTTTGTGATTACGATCCTAAACAGAAACGTATTTCTGACATTTTTAAACTTAAAAAATAGAATAGTATATGTAATAAGAGACCATGGACGATATAGATTGTATTTTCCGTGAAACGTATGAAATGTACGAAAAAAATTTAAAACAAGCTATTCAATCAAAACTTATTAAATTATATCGGGAATTATCGTCTCGTTATACTAACATGATTTTTACTGATTTTTCAAAAAACTGTCAATATGTAAATGAAGACAAGAATGTGGAAATGCCAAACATATTGAATGAACGCGAATATGACAATAGAGAATATTCCGATTGTATATCGGCTATGTTAAAGCATACATATACTAGAATAGACAAAGTTATATGTAGATCCTTAGAGCGTATACATAGAGAAAATAAGGGTATAATTGATTTAAAGTCAAATATCGATTTGATTCAAGATACTCATAAAAAATCACGCATGAATGGTATTTTATGTCTTGGTATTACTAACAGGGGTACTATATGTAGCCAGTTAGCTGTACGAAATATTGGAAAATTCCAATTTTGTAAAAAATGTGCTAAAAATGCAACCGTAGACGTTACACCTGTTAAAACATGTCTTAAATATACCCACAATGTAACACCTACGTCTACTTCTGAAATTTCAAATGGAAGTGAATATGAAGACGATAATCCATTACCGTTCGATACAACGTATTAAACAAAGTTACTTAAAGTTATGGTTTATAGAATCTATAAGATGAATAGATCAAATGTATTATTGACATCTATAAATAAATTTTATGAAATACCTGAAAACTGTGATATATTAACACAAATATTAAATAAATCGGGTGGTATATCGTTACGAAATTTAGAATGGTTTATTACAAATTATTCTAAAAAAAATAATTTGACTTATAAGACTTGCGATGGTAAAATTTTTAGCGTTCACGTAGCATATAAATCGAGTTTGGATGGGTATAGTAAAAAGTTATTCGATCCGTTTTGTAGAGCGGATAAAATTACATATACTATACCGGGTACAACTAATGAAATTCATACTACTGTAGCGCAGTTAAATTTCATTAGATGGTGTATAAAAAACAACATAATAGATTACATAAAAGATCATAAGTTACAGTTATTTAATAAGCGCGTGTCATGAAACCATTTTCAAACGAAAGTGTTTGATAACCTACATAATACATGTTAAGTGTATAGTCACTCGTTAACCCACTTGTCATTTTTACATCTAAAACAGTTCTATCAGATTTAAGTTGACTAAAATCTAAGCTTCCCGATGGTTCCACATTAACCGGATTCATCGAGAACGCATATGTGTATATATTTCTATATGGTCTAGATAAACGATTAGATAATGGTACGGTATATTTGAAATATTTATGATCAGTATCTTGAAATCCCGGAACATCTTCGCCGTTTATAAATATTTTAGCGCTGACCATTGGTGCGTTATAAAATTCATTTATTATAGAATACTGTACGTTAGACGAAAAATTATACCTATTAGCAAACACGTTTGCTAATAAATTATTACCACCTGTGTGTATAGTTTCATTTTCAAACGCTTCCTGTCTAAAAAACCAATTAATACTTTTAACTGGTATTTTTGGAACAAGTTCGAGTTTAGCATTGGTTTCTCCGGCTGATATAACGGTAGATGGATGTTTCTGTACTATATCGGTGATGAGAACATGTTTATTATTAGCGATGTACGAACGTTCACTATTTTCTAATGTAATTTCTTCAGTTACTATATCGAAACTGTTTAATGTGATAGTACTCGTATAATCAGTAAAAAATGTTTGTGGTCTGAATTTTATTTCAAACTGGATTTTTTGTTTATTAATAGCACATGTTGGAAAATATGGTCTATTTGGTTTATTTGTTTCATATTCATCGCCTTCGTATTTTCTCGAGAAGAAAAATGGTATAGGTATAAACAATTTTGATTTAAACTGACTAAAAATTTGATTACCAGCCAACAAAGATGTATCTTCAGCTAAATTTCTGTTAACTGTGTATCTTTTTGTTCTTTTTTCTGATTCGTCTAAATAAAGTTCATCGTATATTATTCCCCAATCTGAATGAAATGTTTCTACGATTGTTTCATCTACACGCATTGTTATAGATTCAATCACGTGTCTACCAACCTGATCTGCGTAATAATAATCATTACCACCTCCGGATGGTAACCCTGGAAGTTCCATGGAAATATACATATTCGATAAAAGATCTCCCATATTTCTTGGGTTAAGAGTGATTTTAATGGTTTCACCAAATGGCCAATTTGCTTTAGCATTACCTGGTTTAATTATATTTGTACTTTTATGAAACTTTGTAAAATTAGAATGTTGTTTACTGTCGTAATTAAAGAATGAATTTGTATATTCGTTTTCTAACAAATAAGTGTCCTGTTTACCTATCGCATTTAGTGATAATATAGCGCCTGTATCTGGTCCACTTGTATCACACATACTACTTATTACAATACAATTTTTTAAATATCGTTATACACAATTATTTGTCTATTTTTAAAATTATTTGATACGTATTTATGTAACGAATTGTACCATACTAGTAAATAATTTTTAGTCAATGATAAAGATATTTTAGGTAATGGTTTACATTTCCCTGTTTCTATATTTCTCAACTCTTTTAAACTTGGTTTTTTTATATTTGTAAAACAAGAATAACATACACGATTTATTTTTAAACCGTAAAACTTATAATACGTATCATTATTGTATAAAAATATAGGATTAATACGTCTATATTTTCTAACGAGATCGCGAACTTCTTGATTATTCGATTTAATATACGGTTTTAACGGTGCGTTACAACCAAAACAAAATCCCTTACACTTAATATACATAAAAGAAAAACAAGTTATTCTTTTATGTACTATAATGAAATTAGACAACCAGATGGAACTCCTATTATAGGTATAAATTATGAAGAAGAAAGACCACATGTGGTAGATGTTTTACCTAGCAATGAAACTCGACAAGTTCAACAACAAGAACCCGAGTATAAATTGTTTAATTCGGTCATGATAACTTGGTTAAATGTATTTTTAGTTGCATTAAGTATACATTATACAATTTTGTATGATAATCTCTTAACTATACTTAATTGCTTGGCGTGTGTATTACCATTACATAGTATAGAAAATAACAGTATGTATGGTATTTTAGCATATACTATTTATATTATGATTGCTATGTTATTAACAACATTTTTAGGTCTTTATGAATATATTTGGTATTATATTATATGTAATGGTATAATTATATGTATTTTTATAACCTCAGTCGTCAATTATATAAAATATATTAGGAATCAAAACCAAATCCAAAATGAACACGTTGTATGAACAAAAAGATTTAGACATTGCCAGGGGTTTATATGAAAATCAAGATGAGAAATGTGAACGGTTTGCGAGAAGTATTCATAAACTCAGAGAGTCTCGCAAACAGTACGATGATAAAAGGGAAAAATATAAAATCAAATTTATTGAAACTATTCCCGAAAAGAAAATAGAAAATAGAACAAAAACTAATATATGTGTTGCCATGACAATGAGTGGTAAAAGGTGTAATTTTAAAGCATCTTGTGGAAATTATTGTAAAAAACACAAACCTAAAATTTAAATATATTGTAATAGTAAAATGTTAGATCAGGAAACACTCAGGCCTGTCATAATAGCAATGGCACTTTATCTCGCACTTTCTCAGCTTATACCAGAACTCTTTAAAAAACCAACTAATATTAAATTGATAGATGATATAGTTGCAATGCTTATCGCACAAAGAGGTTCGCTTACATCTGGTACCATTTTAACTGGTATCATTGTTCTCGCTACGAATTATATTAACGACGAATTCTTGTAAAACATTTTCCTTACCCGTTAACATTCTTGTTTTTGGATGATCCATATACCTTAACTTCTTGTTATATGCATCTTCCATAAATTTCATGAGTTGGTTTACATCAGGTTTACCCCATTCCATACCAGCTTTATATAAAAAATCATCCCTTGGTAACTTTTGAAGTTCGCATTTTATCACGTAAGGTGTTTCTATATATTCAGTTGCGCCTCCGTAATCTGTTATAATTACTGGTTTATTTCTTACCGCTGCTTCCACAGCACCCATACCTACACCTTCAGACGATGAAAAACTTACGTAACAATCTGATTTATTATGTATATCTTCCATATATTCATCAGGTAAAAGATCGTTAATTATTGTAACATTTGGTATATTTATATTAAATGGTTGTTTACACGTTGCTTTAATAATTAATCGCGCGTCGGGTTTATTTAACCGAATGAAACATTCTAATATTTTATTGAAATTTTTACGTGGATCGTATACGTTACCTATATGATAAAACGTGTAAGGTCTTTTATCGGGTATGTGTGCGTGTAAAACATAAAAATGTTTAGTTGGGAATTGTCGTTTAAATACTTTTTTACAATATTCACTTGGTACGGCAATTTTATCGAATAAATCAAAAAGTTTACCATAATCTTCATGAACTGTTTCGGTTTCACATACGGTCATACACGTAACATGTTTTATTTTCCTCTTTATTTCGGGTATTCTATCTAACCAGTATTTTACAGGAAGCGCAAATATAAAAGCACTATCAGATTCGGGTATTTCCTGGTTTATTTCTATATACTTAGTGTATCCAGGATCAGGAAAAAGGTCCATATATTTTTTACAGTGTTGACCAATTCCACTCAGGAGAGTTGGACCAATGAATAACATTTAGTATAAAGATTATCTTTCTTTTATATATATTACACAATGGACTCTGTTAGAGAAAAAATTACAATTGAACTTGCGAGATCTAAGATTCGCACTGAAGAACTTTATAGCATTATTAAAGATATTGCTGATCACATTGAACCACCAAAGGCTGTACCAGTTGCTAAGCCAGCACCAGCACCAGCACCAGCACCAGCACCAGCACCAGTTGCTAAACCAGTTGCTAAACCAGCCGCTAAACCAGCCGCTAAGAAGATTGTTTCTCCAACAAAAAAGGCTCCATCTAAAAAGGCTCCAGCTAAAAAGGCTTAATAAGTTAAAACCTTGTTTGCATAGGCACATGTACAGGAGGAGGAATGTTTGTGCTTTTACGATTTATTAAATAAAATCCACCGCCTATTAATAGAATTACTAAAAAAAGGTAATAAAGTGGATATTTTTTCTTTTTTTCCTTTTCCATTCTATCAATATCCTCCTTATCTGGAAGTTTTTTAACATTTACGTTAAGATCTTCAATCTTCCCGATAAGTTTATGTAAAGCTTCTAAAATTTGGACTTCCCTATTTATAGGTTTTTCTTTTACGTCTATCGATGTAACTTCTAACGTCATAAACCATTCAGCGTCTGTCTGTAACTGATCGTATGTATTATCACCTTGTAATTCGTATATTTCAAAATCCAGTTTTTGTATAGATATAGGATTGAATAAATTCGTTTCTCTTCTAAAACTTCTCCAGTGTTTATCATGTTTTTTATAATTGTTAGAACCGTCAAAATCTCTTTCTAAAGCTATTCTCGCAAATACTTGTCCCTTACGTTCATCTAAAATCTGCGCAACTTTAGGTACGTCATCGCATATAATATCAATGTATTTAGCACCGTTACCCGTACCATTACCCGTGTTACCGACTTGTGTAACATAAAAATCAACTAATTTTAAACCACACACTTTACTAATATCAGCAACATGTGTATTAGACGAAAGGTTAAGATCTATAGTAAATTTATTATTCGTACCCGATACAAAATTTGAATCAATTGTTATGTACTGTACTTTTTTAGGTAACTCCTGGAGTGAAACCATCTTGTATTTAGAATATAAAAAAATAAACGTAAATAATAGCATGTTTACATTTTATTCGAGTGTATCTCGTTTATTACCATGGAATAAGACAAACCCGTTAAAACCTGAAAATTCCTGTTCATCTTTATACCCTACGGTTACAGAAGTAAAAAAACAGTTAGATGCAATGTTAGCCCCCGATTTTTCTAGAGATAAGATTATGTCAACAAACGATACTGGTGAGATTGTTATTTTAGAATATTCTAAACACGACAAAACATTCATTCATTACAGACCTAAGTATTTCAAATATAAATAAATAATTAAAAATAATAACAAATAAATGAAATGGATTACATGCATTTACACACCTACGATTATAAACTCGCGTTCTGTCAAGCGACAAACGAACTTTGTGAAGACGTTCAGAGGATCATATGGGAAAAATCCCAAAAATATGAATACGAAAATATCGCGTGTCCGGGAACCCCGAAAAAAAACAGAGAAAGAAGAGATTCACAACTTCCAACTAAAAGACTCGAAACGTTGGTCAGAAAATGGAGAGAAAAATGGGGAGAACCCGATAGTTTCTAAACGTAAATCAAGTACTACTGTTATAACTATAATGAAAGGTGGTAAAACAGCTTATATATTGGTAGATGATTTAGAGATTGAAGAGATACAAACGCGTATTGAAATAGCTACAAATGGTTCGATGCGAGAGAAATTTGGATCATATATTTTTTTTAAACACGGATAAAGAATTAAATAATTATATTAAATAAAATGAAAAGTGTAATAAAAAATACAAATACTCGTACCTTGGTATGTTTATCACCTAAAAATCGTCGTAAAGTCGTGAAATGTATTAATAAACCAATGGAAGATTCTGAAAGAAGAGGAGGAGAAGCAAGCAATATAGAAATACATGATTCCCAGAAGAAAGAATCAAAACGCTGGTCAGAAAATGCGGATAATCAGAACCAACTATATAATCGTATGAAAACAATGGCTTATGAAGAGTTTTGTCACACA